>JGI24914J38485_100388_pt1 | contig 39308 bp, 24 predicted proteins | sample LinPfosmplate2_FD_38485 | JGI IMG/M metagenome (IMG submission 38485) | reverse complement strand
TGCAGGTCGACTCTAGAGGATCCCACCAATGAGTCATAGGCGACATCCTGGACCAACGCATGCTTGAACACATAGTTGCTGCCCGCGCGGAATATCAGCTCATTTTCAGCCAGTTTCTGCAGGAATTTTCCTAGGGCAGCATTGTCCAGTGGGGAAACCATGGCCAGCAGTTCCGGAGCGAACTCACGCCCAATGCAGGCGCCAACCTGGGCGACTTCCTTGGCCGGGCCCAATCGGTCGAGCCGAGCCATGAGCGAATCCTGCAATGTCTCCGGCACGCCGGCCTCGCCGCCTTCGGCGACGGTCTTTGTCAGCTCTTCCACGAACAGGGGCACGCCATCCGTCTTGGCGACGATCTCGGCAAGAACGTCGTCGGATATGGCTTCATCAGATACTTGCGCGACCATCGCCGCCGCCTCCACCTTGCCAAGCCGCTGCAAGGCCAGCGGCGTGACGCGGCCCTGGCCGAGCCAAGGCGGGGCATATTCCGGGCGGTAGGTAATGACGGCGAAGACAGGATGACCGGCCGTCATAGGCACGATCAGGTCCAGCAGTTCCTGAGATGTCGGGTCGATCCAGTGGGCATCCTCGAAAATCAGCAGCACCATCGTGTCGGACGCCAATGCCGCCACGCTGTCCGCCAACAGTCGCAATGTCTCTTCCTTCTGCTTCTGCGGGCTCAAGTCGAGCGGCGGATAGCGGTCTGCCGGCAGTGACAAAAGAGATGCCACAAGCGCGCGACCGGCTTCACTCGGGAACAGGGCTTCAAGCTTGTCGAGCTTATGGTCAGAACTGTCGTCACGCTGCAAATTGGCCGCGCGCTCTATCTGCTCGATGACCGGATGCAAAGCGGAGTTCGTATGGTAAGGACTACACTGGTAGCGCAGGCGCGTATGCGGCTCGTCGGCGACGTGCTCGCGCAAGGTTTGCGCGATCCGGCTCTTGCCAATTCCGGGCTCGCCGGACAGCAGGACGACTTGGCCTTCGCCAGCCTTTGCCTGTTCCCAGCGCGCCATCACCATGGCCATCTCTGCTTCGCGCCCGACCAGCGGGGTGAGGTGTTGGCGCTGCGCCTCGAAACGGCCTTCGGTGGCGGCAAGGCCGGCGACGCGGTGCGCCTGTACCGGTTCGACAATGCCTTTCAACGCCTGCTCGCCTAGATCGACCAGTTCGAACGTCATGCCGAGCAGGCGCTGCGTCGAGAGTCCGACGACGATCTCGTCAGCCCCTGCCAAGCCTTGCAGGCGCGCGGCAAGGTTGGGCGTCTCGCCGACCGCCAGCTTGGGCACCGAGGCATCGCCCGCGCCCGTCTCGCCAACGACGACCGGACCGGTGGCAATACCGATGCGAACAGCCAAATCCATGGCGCCCACGGCCTCGACAATATCGAGGCTTGCGCGTACCGCCCGCTCCGCATCGTCCTCGTGCGCACTGGGCCAGCCGAAATAGGTCATCAGGCCGTCGCCGAGATATTGCGCAACGTGGCCGCCGTATCGTTCGATGACGCCGCCAGCGGCTTGCTGATATCCCTGCATCAGCTTGCGCAGGTCTTCCGGGTCGAGCTTTTCGGACAATGCCGTCGAGCCCACGAGGTCGCAAAACATCACCGTGATCTGGCGGCGCTCGGCCTCACGCCGGGGAGCAGCGGGCGCCGCCGCCGCCGGCTCGCGCAGGGCCTTGACGATGCGCCGGCGGGGGCCGAGCGGCAGGCCGAGCCCTTTGAGATCGTCATCAGAAAGCTCAGACAGATCGCGCACGGCGATCTTCTCGGCCTCGAAAGCCTCGGCATATTCACCAAGGTCCTGGCTCTCCAACCACTCTCTGATATCAGCGTCAGCCAAAGCGCTCCCCCACGCACCAGCTTACACCGCTCCACCCTGCATTGCACAAGCCCCGCAGAGGCCGTACCCTTTCGCCTGAAGGGGAGATGCGGTGTGAACGAAGGCCCAGAGGCCACGCGGGAACGGGTGGCGGCGATACTGGCTGCGGATGCGGTCGGCTATTCGCGGCTGATGGCCGACGACGAGCCGGCGACCGTCGCCGCGCTTGATCGCGCGCGTGCGGTCTTTGCCGAGCATGTTCAGGGCAATCAGGGCCGGGTGGTCGATACCGCGGGCGATAGTGTGCTGGCGGTTTTCGAGACGACGACGGGGGCCGTTCGCGCCTCGATCGCCATCCAGGAAGGCCTGGCCGAACTCATTGCCCCCTTGCCCGAAGACCGCCGGATGCCTTTCCGTATCGGCATCCACCTCGGCGACATTATCGAGAAGACCACCGACGGCACCATCTACGGCGACGGCGTGAACGTCGCGGCGCGCCTGGAAGCGTTGAGCGAGCCCGGCGGCATCACGGTTTCCGACTCGGTGCATGGCAGCATCCGCGAGCGCCTCGACGTCGGCTTCGCGCTGCTCGGCGAACACCGGGGCAAGAACCTCAAGAGCCCCGTGGTCGCCTATCGCCTGCTGCCGGATGGTGCCACCCGCTCGGCAAAACCGCAGCAGCGGCGATGGCTCGTGCCCGGTCTGGCGGCGGCGCTGCTGGCGGTCGTGGCCATTGCCTGGCTCACGATATTTCGAGGCCCGGCCGTCGAGACCGCGTCACCGGATCGCATGGCCTTCCCGCTGCCTGCCGAGCCGTCGATCGCGGTGCTGCCCTTCGACAATCTTTCCGGCGATCCGGCGCACGATTTCATCGCCGACGGCCTGTCCGAGAACATCATCGCCACCCTGGCCCAGGCCCGCGGCATGCTGGTGATCGCGCGCAATTCCACCTTCACCTACAAGGGCAAGGCCGTGAAGGTGCAACAGGTGGCCGAGGAGCTTGGCGTGCAATACGTGCTGGAGGGCTCGGTTCAGATCGCGGGCGAGAATATTCGCGTCACAGCCCAGGTATCATTTTCCCGCATTCCACGATGCCTATCGGCAGGGGGATGACGATGCAGCGCTGGAGGCGGCGTTGAAGATAAACCTGCCCGAATTCCCCTCCTTGCATATGATCACCGCTGCCGTCTATGGGCAGCTCGGCATGTCGAAGGAGGCGTCGGAGGCCGTAGCCAGGCTTCTGGAACTGAAGCCCGGTTACACCATCGAATCCGAACTGCAGAGATTGCGGCGCTGGAATTTCGAGGAGTCTCTCATCAAGCGCATGGGCGACGGCCTGCGCAAGGCCGGCCTGCCCCAGGCGACCGACTAGGCCCCGCCTACTTCAGCCCCGACACGCAGCAATTGTCCGACGCCGCACGCGGCGTGCCGCTTTTCAGCCAACAGCGGGCCTTCGGGCCCTGCACGCCGGGCTTGACGAAAGTCCAGGCGCGACAGCGGGGCATGTTGAGGCAGGCCGTGCGGCAACGGCCCGGGTCCGCCATCTCCAGGTCGAAATCAGCCAAATCATTGCCGGGCCGGTTGTGGTCGAACTCCATGCTGTGGGCGGTGCCGGAGACGCAGCAGCCGTCGCGGCGGCCGTCCGGCACATAGGTCTTCAGCCAGCAGCGGGCGCGCGGGCCCTGCACGCCTGGTTTGACGTAGGTCCAGGCGCGGCAGAGATTGTTGCGCAGGCAAGCCAGCTCGCAACTGCCGGCGTCGTTCTCAGGCAGATCGAAATTCGCATAGTCGCCGCCGGGCCGGTCGATGCCGACTTCCATGTCGGCGTGGGCAACGGTGGCGACGAGCGCCAGGATGAGCGCGCCAGCAAGCGCGCGAGCCAGTACGAACATAACGTCCTCCCTCTCCCGGACTCCCGGGATCAATTGCGGCCGGCTACAGCCCCTCGCCCTGCATCATATAGCCCATGTGGGCTTCGGCCTGGGCCAGGCCGCCCTCGCCGGGGCCCCAGCTGATGCTGCCGTCGGAATCGGCATCGCAGCCGTTGACGATGCAGGCCAGCAGGTCGCCGATGCGCCCGGCCATGATGTTGGCGTGTTTCGGGTTGTCGTTGGTCATGATCTGTTCGGCAAGCCGCATGATCTCGCCCGACCAGGTGACCACGTTGCGCGCGCTGGCCGTGACGTGCTCTGCGTGCGCCTTGACGTTGCCGGACGCGTCGCCCGCCCCGGCCGCATAGCCGATATGGGCAGCGGCACCCGTAGCCGCATTGATCACGCCATAGCCGAGCCCAGGCCCGCCGGCGACCGAGCCGGGATCGACCGCGTGCATGACATGGCCCGTGTGCAGGCGGATGGATTCGAGATCCTCCGGCTGGCTGGTCGCATATCCCGCATGCTGTAGAGCAATTTTCGCTTCCGCTATGGCCGTCGGCAGCAGGCCGCCGCCGTCTGGCGTGTCGCCCCAACCGGTCATGACATGGCCAATATGGGCATGAGCCTCCTGGGCCTGGGCCGCCGGTGCCGCCAATGCCATCGCTGCTGCCCCGAGCAGGGAAAGAAATATCCGCATGATCCTCGCCTCCATGTGAGTGGTTTTTCCTCTCTTTGCGCCTAGTATATTGGCGAGAGGGGCCGCATCGGGTAATTTCTTTGCGAGCCGGTGGTCACGATGCGAGAGCCACTGCCTATCAGGAACCGATTCGAATGCGAGTGATCTTGGCCGAGCCGCGCGGATTCTGCGCCGGCGTAGAGCGTGCCATCGATATTGTGGAGGGTGCGCTGGCGCGTTTTGGGCGCCCCGTATACGTGCGCCACGAGATTGTGCATAACAAGCGCGTGGTGGAAGAGCTGCGCGAAAAGGGCGCGGTGTTCGTCGAAGAGCTCGATGAGATACCCGAGGGCGCGGTGACCATCTTCAGCGCCCATGGCGTGGCGCAGGTTGTCGCTGACGCGGCCTCGCAGCGAGCCCTGCCGGTCATCGATGCCACCTGTCCGCTGGTGGCCAAAGTACATAACGAGGCCCAGCGCTATGCCCGCAATGGCCGCGAGGTGATCCTCATCGGCCACCGCGGCCATCCCGAGGTAGAAGGCACCAGCGGTCGCGTGCCGGGCGGTGTGCTTCTGGTATCGACTGCCGCGGAAGTGGAAGGCCTTAAGGTGAAAAACCCCGACATGCTCGCCTATGTCACCCAGACAACGTTGAGCGTCGATGATACCAGCGAGGTCATCGCCGCACTCAAGGCGCGCTTCCCCACGATCAACGGGCCCTCGCTGCGGGATATCTGCTATGCTACACAGAACCGTCAGACGACCGTGCGCAAGCTGGCCAGCGAGGTCGATGTGATCCTCGTTGTCGGCGCACAGAACAGCTCGAATTCCAACCGACTGCGCGAGATCGGCGAGGAGCTGGATGTGCCGAGCTATCTGATCGACGATGCCGATGCCATCGAGCTGAGTTGGATCGAGGGCGTCGAGCGGGTCGGCATCAGTGCCGGGGCTTCGGCGCCGGAGCAACTCGTCCAGGAAGTGATTCAGCGCTTGCAGAGCATTGGCGAGGTCGAAGTCGAAGCCTTGGAGGGTGTCGTGGAACGGGTTCAGTTCAAGCTGCCGCCCGAATTGCTGGCGGACGCGTCGTAATGCCGGTACCTCTGCGACAAATGGCTCGCGTCGGCGCCTATGTGGTGCGCCAGCGCCTGGCCGGGCGCAAACGCTATCCCCTGGTGTTGATGCTGGAGCCCCTGTTCCGCTGCAATCTGGCCTGCGCGGGCTGCGGCAAGATCGACTATCCCGACGGCATCCTGAACCAGCGCCTGTCGCTCGAGGACTGCTTGGCCGCGGTCGACGAGTGCGGCGCGCCGGTGGTCTCGATCCCCGGCGGCGAGCCTTTGCTGCACAAGGAGATCGGCGAGATCGTGGCCGGCATCGTGGCGCGCAAGAAGTTCGTCTATCTCTGCACCAACGCCCTGCTGCTGGAAAAGCGCCTCGAGCTGTTCGAGCCCACGCCCTACCTCACCTTCTCAGTGCATCTCGACGGCCTGCGCGAGGAGCACGACAAGGCGGTCTGCCAGGAGGGCGTTTTCGATCGCGCCGTCGCCGCCATGAAAGTGGCCATCGCCAAGGGCTTCCGCGTCAACGTGAACTGCACCGTGTTCGACGGCCAGGACCCGGCAGCCTTGGCCGAGTTCATGGACTTCGCCCGCGACCTCGGTGCCGAGGGCGTCACCATCTCTCCCGGTTACGCCTATGAGCGCGCGGCCGATCAGGAGCACTTTCTGTCACGCGAGCGCACGCGCAACCTGTTCCGCAACACCTTCGCCCGCGGCAAGGGCCGCAAATGGCGCTTCAGCCAGTCGATCCTGTTCCTCGATTTTCTGGCCGGCAATCAGAGCTTCGAATGCACGCCCTGGGGCAATCCGACGCGCAACGTGTTCGGCTGGCAACGCCCCTGCTATCTGCTCGGTGAGGGCTTTGCGGCCAGTTTCCAAGAGCTGATGGAAGAAACCGATTGGGAGGCTTACGGCACCGGGGCATACGAGAAATGCGCCGACTGCATGGTCCATTGCGGCTATGAGCCGAGCGCCGTCAACGAGACCCTGTCACGCCCCCTGAAGGCCTTCGGCGTTTGGCTGCGCGGCATCCGCACCGAAGGCGAGATGGCGCCCGACATCGATCTTACGAAGGCGCGCGCGGCCGACTACGTCTTCGACGACAACGTCTCGCGCTTCCTCACCGAGGCTGACGCCGCCGACGAAGACGCTGCGTAGAGCGCCTCAGCCAGGCATCGCGACGCCGCCGACGGCGCCGGTTTCCAGCAACACCCTGCGCAGAGCAACAAGACCGCGCCGCGTATCTAGCGCCGTCGCCACCATGGCCGGCAGGCGCCAGGGCTGGCCCAGGAGACGCGCCATCACGGGCCATGGCGTAACCGTGCCGTCCTCGCGCATGCCGTTACGCGCTAAGACCGGCACGGAGCGCTGCGGCGCGTCCGCAACCGCACGCACGGCAGCAAATGGGATACCCGCGTGGTCTGCCATCGCGGCGACGGCATGGCTCTCCATATCCACCAGCGAGGCTTCATGGTCGGCGAAAAGAGCCGCCTTCTCGACTGCCGACAGTACCGGCGCGTCCGCACCAAAAAGCCGCCCTTCGACCACGTCGTCGTCGCCCATCAAGCGTCCGATGAGACGCCCGCGCCACTCTTCGTCAGCGTGGAACCTGGCGCCGCTCGCAGTCACCACGTCGCGGGCGAGCACGACGGTGCCCGGCCACAGGGTGGGTTTGAGGCCACCTGCCAGACCGACGCTCGCCAGGGCCTCGACACCGTCATCAAGCAATGCCTGGGCAGCGGCGCGCGCACGTATCGGCCCCGGCCCGTGACAGGCCACCAGCACCTCGGCCTCGGGCGGGCGCCGCTTCAGCGCCCAGCGCACCGCCGCGGCTTCCATTTGCAGTCCGGTCACAACCCCAACGCGCGACATCAGATTATACCAACCTGCAATGATAGGAGCCCATTTGATGGCTCGAGGCGGCTTTCCGGGTAGGAGCGGCACGCCGGGCGATGCGGGGGCATCGGCCAAGCGACGCGACGCATCCGGGGAGCCGCCTCGGGCCACCGCAGGCCGCGCGCTTTTCGCCGCTGGCGTCTTCGCGGGCCGCATGACGTGGGGTCGCACGACGGCGCGACCCGCTCCTAGCCAACTGCGAAAATCGTGCGGTCAAATGGGTTCCTATCATTGCAGGTTGGTATTACATCCCGTAAGCGGGATAGCGAGCGTTACCGCGGGTCAGATTGCGGTAGCGCGCCAGGGCCCAAAGCGGGAAGTAGGCGGCGTAACCGTGATAGCGAAGATAGAAGACGCGCGGAAAACCGACGGCGGTGAACCAATCCTCATGCCAGCGCAGGTCCTCGCGCGGCGCCGCGAGCAGGTATTCGATACCGCGGCGAACCGCCGCCGTCTCGACCTCGCCCGCGGCCATCAGCGCCAACAGCGCCCAAGCGGTTTGCGACGGCGTGCTCTCTTTGACCTCTTCGTGGCGGGCTGGTTCGTAAGTGGCACCGTCCTCGCCCCAGCCACCGTCTTCCCGCTGGCGCGATTCGAGCCATGAGACGGCAAGCCGCACCCTGTCCGACGCCATGTCATAGCCCGCAATATTGAGCGAGTTCAGCACCGACCAGATGCCATATACATAGTTCGTTCCCCAACGGCCAAACCAGGAGCCATCTTCCTCCTGGGTCTCCTCGAGATAGGCAATGCCGCGCGCCACCGTCGGATCATCACGATCACGGCCAACCTGGCAGAGCGCACCGACACAACGCGCACTGACATCCTCCGTCGGCGGATCCAGCAAGGCACCGTGGTCGGCAAAAGGGATGTGGTTGAGATAGTCGCGCGTGTTGTCGACATCGAACGCCCCCCAGCCGCCATCGCTGCTCTGCATACCGTCCAGCCATTCGATAGCGCGATCGACATTCTCCTGATAGCGCGGCTCACCGGCGCGATGGAGCACCATGGCCACGACGGCCGCGTCGTCCACATCCGGGTAATACGGGTTGGCATATTGGAACGCCCAGCCGCCAGGACGCAGCTCCGGGCGGCGCTCGCGCCAATCGGCCGGGCCGTCCAGAACCTGTCGTTCCACGAGCCAATCGCAGGCCTCCACTGCGGCGACCCGCTCGGACTCTCCACCGACCTCCAGCATGGCATGCGCGGCAAGCGCCGTATCCCAGACCGGCGACAGGCAAGGCTGGCAATAGGTCTCCTCGTCGCCCTCGACCAACAGCTTGTCAATCGCCCTGCGGCAGAGGTCGCGCTCGGGATGGCCGGGGCCGTGGCCGAGCGTGTCATAGGCCATCAAGGCATTCGCCATGGCCGGGAATATGGCGCCCAGGCCCTCCTCGCCATTGAGCCGTTCGGCAACGAAAGCCATGGCCCGCTCGACCGCCCGGCGGCGCATGCGCTTGGGCGCCATCGGCTCTATCGCCCGCAACACGCGATCGAGAACAAGGAATGCCGCCGCCACCTTGCCCCGGGGCAGAAAATACCCGCGCTCTTCCTCAGGCGGCACCGTGAAGAGCTCCGCCACACCGATGCCCTGCGGGTTTCGTGCTCGCGGCTTGTATGCCGCCAACACCAGCAGCGGCGCGATCACCGTGCGCGACCAATAGGAGACCTTGGTCATGTGGAAGGGGAACCAGCGCGGCAAGAGCATGATCTCGGGCGGCATCACCGGCACCGCCCGCCACGGCACCTGCCCGAACAAGGCCAGGGCGAAGCGCGTGAAGACGTTGCTGCGCGCGGCCCCGCCTTGGGCCAGGATGGCCTCGCGCGCCTTTCGCATATGCGGCGCCTCGGTGTCGTCGCCGATCAGCTTCAGCGCGTAATAGGCCTTCACCGAACAGGATATGTCGATGTCGCCACCATGGAATAACGGCCAGCCGCCATGCTCGCCCTGACGGGTGCGCAAATAGCGGCCGATACCGGCCTCGCGCTCGACATCGATCTCATCGAGGAAATGGCCGAGCAGAACATATTCGGCGGGAATGGTGCAGTCGGCCTCAAGCTCGAAACACCAATGGCCATCATCGCGGCGCGCCGCGACCAGCTTGGCGGAAGCCTCCTCTATCGCCTGATCGAGTGCCGGGCCAACCACTGCCGTAGCCGCAGGTTCCGTCATCGCCGCGGTGTCGTCAGGCCGTCTCGGAGGCGATCACCGACACGCCTTCGTCACGGCCCAGGGCGGCGAGCGCGGTCACAACGATGTCCGTCGCGGTCAGGCCGGCATCTTCGTACATCTCCACCGGCGAACCATGCTCAATGAAACGGTCCGGCAGCGTCATCGGGCGAACCTTGAGCCCACCATCGAGCAGCCCGTCCGTGGCAAGGAATTGCAGCACATGGGCCGCAAAACCACCGATCGCCCCTTCCTCGATGGTGATCAGAACCTCATGCTCGCGCGCCAGCCGACTGACCAGATCCGTATCCAGGGGCTTGGCGAAGCGGGCGTCGGCGAGCGTCGTCGAAAGACCATGCGCGGCAAGCTCGTCCGCGGCCTTGGCGCACTCGGCAAGCCGGGCGCCGAAATTGAGGATCGCCACGGCCGTGCCTTCGCGCAAAACGCGACCCTTGCCGATTTCCAGCGGCACACCGCGCTCTGGCATCTCGCAACCCATGCCCTCGCCCCGCGGGAAGCGCACGGCGCTCGGCCGGTCGTCTATGCGGGCCGCGGTCGCCACCATGTGCACGAGCTCCGCCTCGTCGGCGGCGGCCATGATCACGAAGCCCGGCAGGCAGCCGAGATAGGTGACATCATAGGAGCCGGCATGCGTGGCACCGTCCGCGCCGACCAGACCGGCCCGGTCGATGGCCAGGCGCACGGGCAGCTTCTGGATTGCGACATCGTGCACGACCTGGTCGAAGCCGCGCTGCAAAAAGGTGGAGTAAATGGCAGCAAAGGGACGATAGCCCTCGGTCGCCATGCCGGCGGCGAAGGTCACCGCATGTTGTTCGGCCAGGCCCACGTCGAAACAGCGCTCGGGAAACTTGTCAGCGAACTTGTCGAGGCCAGTTCCGGACGGCATCGCCGCCGTGACGGCAACGATCTTGTCGTCGCGCTCGGCCTCGGCGATCAGGCTTTGGGCAAAGACGCCGGTGTAGTTCGGGGCATTGCTGGCTTTCTTCGCCTTGGCACCGGTCACCACATCGAACTTGCCGACACCGTGATACTTGTCTGCCGATTCGACGGCAGGCGCATAGCCGTGGCCCTTTTCGGTCACCACATGCACCACCACCGGCCCGCCGGTTTCGGCATCGCGCACGTTCTTCAGAATAGGCAGCAGATGCTCGATATTGTGCCCGTCGATCGGACCGACATAGTAGAAGCCCATTTCCTCGAACAAGGTGCCGCCGGTCACCATGCCGCGGGCGTATTCCTCGGCCCGGCGCAGCATCTCCGCCATAGGACGGGGGAACTTCTTGGCGACCTGGCTCGCCACATGGCGCAGGCTGCGATAGGAGTGGGACGAAATCAGCCGCGACAGATAGGCGCTCATGGCGCCCACGGGTGGCGCGATCGACATGTCGTTGTCGTTGAGGACCACCACCAGCCGGCTGCCGAGCGAACCGGCATTGTTCATAGCCTCGTAGGCCATGCCGGCACTCATGGCACCGTCGCCTATCACCGCGATAACGTTATTGTCGTCGCCGGCCAGGTCGCGCGCGACGGCCATGCCGAGCCCGGCCGAAACCGAGGTCGAGGAATGCGCGGTGCCGAAGGGATCGTATTCGCTTTCGCTGCGTTTGGTGAAACCGGAGATGCCGTCCTTCATGCGCAGGCCCGCCATGCGCTGGCGCCGGCCGGTGAGTATCTTATGGGGATAGGACTGGTGCCCGACGTCCCAGATCAGGCGGTCACGCGGCGTGTCGAAGACATGGTGCAGCGCCACGGTCAGCTCGACCACGCCAAGCCCCGCACCGAGATGACCACCGGTGCGCGAGACCTGCTCGATCATGTCCTGGCGCACTTCATCGGCAAGCTGAACCAGTTCGGCATCCGAGAGAGCACGGACATCGGCCGGCGAGCCAATGGCATCGAGAATCGGAGTCGGTTTCGAGTTGCTAATTTTGCCACTCCTCAATTCGCTCTAGCTCGCTTTCAAGCTTGGCGAAATCTATTGAGATACCAACGAATAATCGCATCATCTTCATACTCGCAATCGCCAACGCGATCAATCGCGTTACGGGAACGCTACAGCCAGGCGCGCGGCCTTCTGTCCGGACTGTATGGCGCCCTCGATGGTCGCCGGCAGCCCCGTATCCGTCCAATCGCCCGCCAACCACAGATTGGCATAGTCGGTGGCCGCACCCGGCCGGGTGCGCGCCGCCGCCGGTGTCTGGGCAAATGTGGCGCGGCGCTCGTTGATGACGCGATAGGGCGCCATGGGCCCATCCGGCAGTGCCAATGCCTTGGCCAGATCCTGCCAGACGATTGCCGCTATGGCGTCGTTGTCCTTTGCCGCCAGAGCGTCGGCAGCGCTAACGGTGATCGCGGCCACGTCGTCGCGCACGAATATCCATTGCGCCGTGCCGCCCACCAGGCCGAGGAAGCGCGCATCTTCCGGCAAGCGCGGCGGCGCCTCGAGCCGGAAGTGCACGTTGACGATGGCCCGGCTCTCCGTCGGCACGGATAGGCCCGGCAACAATGCGGCGGCACTTGCCGGCGGCACCGCCAACACCACGCCCTCACCGTTCGTGACGGGCACCACACCTTGGCTGGTATCCAGCCCGCTCACCTGCCCCCCCTCGCCTTCAAGGGCACGCAGACGCCGGTTGAACTGCACCTCGGCACCGGCCGCGGCCAGCCGTTCCAATGCCGGCTCGACAAACGCCGGGCCGAGGCCCTGGTCGGCGACAAAAGGCCGGCACCAGTCGGCGCCGCGCAGGAAGGTCTGGGTCAGCACCGGCCAAAGCAGAGAAGCCGCACCTTCGCTCGGGTCGGTATTCAGCGCCGAGGTCGCCAAGGGCTCCCAAAGCCGGCGATAGACGGTCGGCGGATTGGCCAGCACCGATTCCACCGTCGCTTCGGGCCCGGCGAAAGCGAGCTTGAGCGCGGCCAGATAATCAAAGGCGCGGCTGCCGGCGACCCGCCGCGAGGGCGCCAGGAACCACCAGGGCAAACGGCCACGGTTGGGGCGCACCGTCCAACGTTCACCGCTGGCGAGGTCGAGGAAAGGAAACGTCGCCCCGGTGCTGACCAGGCGGTCGCGGGCGCCGATGGCATCGAGATAGGCAAAGGTCGCGGTGTTGCCCGCCATCACCAGGTGGTTGCCATTGTCGATCTGGCAATCGAGGGTGCGGTCGTGGAAGGAGCGGCAACGGCCACCGGCGTGGCCCGCAGCCTCGTAAAGCGAGACCGCGACCCCGGCACGGGCAAGTGCCACGGCCGCGGCAAGGCCCGCCAGCCCGGCGCCCACGACATGGCACCGCGGCATCATCGCCCGAGCACCAGGCAGCGCAGAGCAATCCACAGCTTGTCCGCCTTCGAAAGCGACAGCGGCTCCAACGCACGCTGCCAGCCCCGTTCACCGAGTCGCTCGAATATGCGGCGGTATACGGCGGTCATGATCACTGCCGGACGCAAGGCGCGGGCATCCGCCGGCGCCATGGCGCTACGCAAAGCCTCCGCTTCGCCATAGCGCGCCTCTGCCCGTGCGGCAACCCAGGTGCACGCCGCCGGCAGGCCCGGATGGGCAAGAACAGCAGCAGGGTCGTCGCCCGGTATGCCGCCTGCATCGAGCGCCTCGCGCGGAAGATAAAGCCGCCCGTCCGCAGCATCTTCGGCAAGGTCGCGCAAGATGTTGGTGAGTTGCAGGGCATGCCCGGTGGCCAGAGCGAAGCTGTCCGCCGCGGCATCGCGACAGCCGAAAATCCGCACCGATTGCTGGCCCACAGCACCGGCGACACGGGCGCAATAGACTTCAAGCTCGGCCATCGACGGAGCGCGGATCGGGCCACGGGCATCGCTTTCCATACCGTGCAGAATCTCCACGAAAGGCTCTCGCGGCAGGCCGTAGCGCACGATCGGATCGCGCAAGGCGGCCGCAATGGGCTGTTCCGGCATGCCGCCCCCGAAAAGCCGGTCGAGCTCGCCATGCCAGGCCTCAAGACGATCCAGCTTGTCGTCCCGCGGGGCCGGCTCGTCCGCGATGTCGTCAACGGCCCGGCAAAAGGCGTAAAGCGCGAACATCGCTTGCCGCTTTGCCATCGGCAACGAGCGCATGGCCCAATAGAACGAGGTGCCGGAGCGCTTCACCAAGGCTTCGGCGGCAGCGTCTGCGGCAACTACCATAGGCCAGCCCGCAAGCCCGAGAGGAGACAGACGATCTTGTCCCAGCGTCCAAGCGCCACCCGCCCTGCCAAGGGATCACCCAGGCGCAGACGTTGTGCCAGGCGATGGGCGACGGCGACAATTACCGCGGCCTCCATGCGCATGCGCCGATTGCGGACCATCCCCGGCAAGGCGCGCGCTTCGCCGTTGAGGCGGTCGCAGCCGTCGAGGCAGGCATCGAGCACCCGGCGCAGGCCGGTGCTGGCACTGGCCGCGCTGAGCTCGGTTATGTGGCAAGAGGCGGCATCAAGCATGTCCAGGGGCAGATAGACCCGGTCCATACGCGCATAGTCCTCGGCACAGTCCTGCAGGTGATTGAGTACCTGCAGCGAAGCGCAGAGAGCATCGGAAGCAGGCCAGGTGGCATGGGACTCGTCATGCAGGTCGAGCAGATAGCGCCCCACCGGTGCCGCCGAATGGCGACAATAGCCCATCAACTCGTCCCACGTGGCGTAGCGGCTCTTGTCGGCATCAAGCCGGAACGCAATCAACAGCTCGGCCCCGTGAGCGACGGGAACGTGCGTCTCGTCAAGGCTTTCGGCAAGACGCTTCGCCTTCGCCTGGTCGGCGCTGCCCGCGGCAGCCGGTTCCTCGCCCTGCAGCACCGCCTCCATGGCGTCAAGTTCGGCCCGTTTGCCCTCGGGCGTGCGCCCGGGATCGTCGGCGATATCGTCCGCGGCACGGGCAAAGGCGTAATAGCGCGCAATATGGGCGCGCAAATGCTTGGGCAGCAGCCACGAACCGACGGGAAAGTTCTCCTCGCCGGCCGACCGTGTCGGCGCCGTTGCGCTGTCGATGGGAATATTGGTGGAGTGCGCCACGGCGTTGCCGCCTGCCCTGTGAGGTTCCGAATCGGGAGGCAGCCTAGAGCATGTGCCAGCCGGTTTGAACCGGCGCCGGGGCCCAAAAACAAAGAGGCCCCTCTTCCCGGGGGGGGCGGAAGAGGGGCACTCAGTACGGCGGCGGGGTGGGGGACTTCGGAGGGACCCCCGCCGCCTTGGAGAGGAGACCTTGGGAGGGATGATGTTACTGCATCCGCTGCCAGGGTTTGTTGTTTTTGGTATGTCATTGATATAGTCGATCAACCGTTTTAATCAAGTGTTTTATGGTATTTCTTTTGCACCTGCGAGATGGATTTTTTTGGATTATTTTTCAATGGCTTGCAAGGTGTTATTAGCGGCACTCTTCGGCGGAGCACAAAAACCTATAGCAGGTATAGCCAAAAGCATGGGTTGTGGCGCAAACGACGCCCGGATCAGTGCTCGGCGAGCCCGCCAGCAATGGCACTGCGGCCACGTTCTGTCAGCTTACACACCAGCCAGTCGGGCTTGATCGGATTGCGGATCCAGGGTTCCGCCCAGCCCTGCTTTACGCAGCTGCGGATGGTTCGCGGCGATATCGCCGCGCCGCTATTGTCGAACAAAGGCAGCTTGCCGCCGGGCTGATCAAGGCCGCGACGCAAATAGCGGGTCTGTGCGACGGTCGGCCGCACATCCACCGGCTCGTTCGGTGACGCCTTCCCCGCGCTACCGTCGAGCCTGCGCTCTACTCCTGTTCCGGTGATGGCTCTTCCACCTCCTGCCAACACTCTATGATCAGCGTCGCGAGACTCATCCGCAGGCTAACGTCGTCCGTGCTCGCTGATCCGACGGGCCCTACATCATAAGCGTAGCTGTTGAGATCGAGCAAGAGAGAGGCAACTTCGCGGCGGATGGCGAAACCGACCCGGCCCGGAGCATCCCGCAAACTGGCAACGGTGTCGGGCTCGAGCCCGGGGACCATAATTCCCGCCAATTGTCCTTCGCTATCGAAAACCGGCGCGCCGAGAAAAGTGGGCGCAACGAGACTATCCAGCTGCATGAAGCGCGTATCGACGCGGTAAAGAGCCGGATCATCCGTAACAAGGGCCTCAACCGACCTGGCCACCATCTCCTTGTCGGCGTTGATCCCAAATCCTTGAATGACCACCGCTTCACCGACTCCGAGCTCTGGCCCACGCAATGGTACGCTTTGATCGAGCCCATCGGCCCGAAGCGCCGCGACGTTGTTGAAATCGTCGATAGCAAGAATCTGGGCTGGCCGAGGCGCCATATCCTCGGCGCGTACACTAACTTTGGCACAATTTGTCACCGCTTCGGCATGGGTCAGGATCGTTCCATTGCGATTGATGACGACACCACTTGCCGTGCGCCGTGGCAAGTCCACTTTCGGCACCTTGCTGCGATATTCGTTGATCAGCACGGCAGCCGCTTTTTGCGCCTCCGTAATTTGCGCAGAATTCATTTTCCGCGCCACGATCAGGCGGTTGTTCTGGGCATCGACGTAGCCGTCGGCCGCGGCCAGTTCGAAATAAATGAAGGCCTCGCGGAAGGACTTGGTGACTCCCTTGCCCTCGTAATACAGCAGGCCGAGATAGTTCTGTGCCTGGGGATGACCCTGATGCGCGGCCAAGGTGTACCAGTCCGCCGCCCGCGTGTAGTCATGCGGCAGGTCTTGCCCCTCCGCATGCATGACCCCCATGTAGAACTGGGCTTCCGCCACCCCCTCCTCGGCAAGCTCGTGAAACAGCTCGAGAGAGGGCGTATAGTCGCCGAGCCGATGCAGATTTACGGCCTCTGCGAGCTGCTCCGCCTGGACGTCGTCGAGCACCTGCTCGAAAGCAGCCAGGGGCGCCGCCAGCCCGAGCCAGAGCGCAACAAACAAACCTATCCGCGAACCTATGGCCATCATGACCCCACCATAGCGGAATGTATGCTGACATTGGGTTAACGCGACGGCAGTGAAACTGTACATTGCGCAACATCAAGCACAGCAGTGGAGGAGATTTCGATGAACGCCGACGCAGGCAACGACTATCATTTCACCGTGCGGCGCGCCGAAGACGCCGAATTCGAGACCGACGGGCTGCGCGAGGAGTTCGTCTATCGCGATCTCGGCGTGGCCGATGCGACCAACGGAGACATCCACGCACACCTTGTCAGGGCCAAACACCTGAAGGGCGGACACAACGGACTGCACCGCCACGTGCTGGGCTTCCAGTTCGCCCTGATACTCCAAGGCTGGGTCAGCTTCCGCTACGAGGGCCAGGGGGAGCTGCGCTATGAAAAGGGCGATGCGGTGACCATTCCTGGCAGCACCCTGCACGAGTTGCTGGAGTATTCCGAGGATCTCGAGATCTTGGAGATCACCATGCCGGCAGTCTACGAGACCGTGAAGGCGGACGGCTCATCCATTCCAACCCCGGGCCAGAAGGTTCGCATCGCCGAGCGCACGGGCGGCTGATGGGCGAGGCCAAAGTCTGGCGCGACTACGATCAGTCGAGCCTCGATGCCCAATACAACAACCGCATCCGCTTCCCGGACTACAAGGCGCGTTTCGCGGCGTGGGCAGAGTGGAGCGCACGCACGCGCGAATCCCAGGACGCACGCCTCGACGTGGCCGTCGGGCCCCATCCGGGCGAGCGGGTCGACGTGTTCCCGGCACCGAATCCGGGAGCGCCAATCCATGTCTTCATTCATGGCGGCTATTGGTATTCCCTCGACAAGAGCGACTACTCCTACGTCGCCGAGGGCATGGCACCGAACGGCGTGGCGACGGTGCTGACCAACCACGTGCTCGCCCCCCACGGCAGCATGGACGAGATTCTCGCCCAAACCCGCGCAGCCCTTGCCTGGACGTGGCGCAACGCGCCAGACTTCGGCGCCGATCCGTCGCGAATTTTCGTCTCCGGGCATTCCGCTGGAGGACAGCTTGCAATGATGATGCTGGCCACCGATTGGCCCGCCTATGGCAGCGACCTGCCGCAAGGTTTGGTCAAGGGTGCGTCAGCCATCAGCGGCCTGTTCGAGCTGGAACCGATCCGGCTCAGCTATCTCAACGACACGCTGCGCATGGATGCCGCCATGGCGGCACGCAACTCCCCGGCCCTGCTCGCTTACCAACGCCCGGCCCCACTGCTGCTCGTGCCCGGTGCCGATGAGAGCGACGAATATCGCCGCCAAAGCCACGACATGGCCAAGCGCTGGCATGACCTTGGCTACCCTTGCGAGATGTACGTGCCCGCAGGCCTCGATCATTTTTCGGTCGTAGACTCGCTGATCGACCCCAATGCCGAGCTTGTGGCCCGCCTGCTGGCCACGATGGACACAGCCTGGATCGAGGAAAGCCATGCCGATCATTGATGCCCAAGTTCATGCCTACGAACGCGACCACCCGGGGCGGCCTTGGGCCGCGGCACTGCCTGGCCCGCCGGAGGTCAGCGGCGACGATATGGTCAGCGCCATGGATGCGGTCGGCGTCGATGGCGCCATCCTGGTCTCGCCGGCGACCATGTACCGCTTCGATTCGAGCTATGCCGAGCAAGTACACGCAGCACATCCGGGCCGCTTCGGCCTGATCACGCCGGTCGACACCAGCGACCCGGCGGTCGGCGAAAGGATCGCCGAGTGGGCGAAGACCGATGGCGCCGTCGCCATCCGCATCATGCTCGTGGACGACGTGACGCAGGACCCGGACGACCCGAGCCTCAAGAGAATCCTGGAGGCCGCGGCGCGTCATGACCTGCCGGTCAATATCCTCTGCTGGGAGCGCCTGGAGCAGGCCGCGGCGCTTGCCGCCAAGGCGCCGAACACGCGCATCGTCATCGATCACCTGGGCCTGCTGCAGCCCTTCGCACCGCCACCGCCGGCGGAGCCTTTCGCGGCACTGGCGAAAGTGCTCGGCCTGGCCGTCTACGACAACCTGGTCATCAAGATCACCGGTGCCTGCACGCTGTCACACGCGCCATACCCGTATGACGATCTCTGGGAGCCGCTGGGCCGCATGTTCGACGCCTTCGGCATCGACCGCTGCCTCTGGGGCACGGACTGGACCCGCGCCGTCGACCTGCTGAGCTACGAGCAGGGCGTCGAGCCGTTCCGCCTGACGGACAAATTGTCGGAGAGTGACCGCGCCGCCCTCATGGGCGGCAATGCCGAGCGCGTCTACGGCTGGTCGCCTTCGTAACGGAATAGGGGTGGCTGCCAGCGGCAGACCACCCCGCTCCGTAGACTACGCCGCGCGCACCGTGTCGAGGAAGCCATCGACAGCCGTGCGAAGCGTGCCCGACTGTCTCGTCAGATCCCCAGCCAGCGTCAGCACCTGATTGGCCGCCTCGCCGGTCTCGCTGGCAGCTTCGGTCACGCCACTGATGTTCTGCGTCACCTCCTGCGTACCCGATGCGGCTTGCTGAACGTTGCGGGCGATCTCACTCGTTGCCGCCTGCTGTTCCTCGACCGCGGCAGCGATTGCCGATGAGATCTCATCGACCTGACCGATCGTGTTGCTGATGCTTTGGATGGCGGTCACCGCATCTTTGGTCGACGTCTGAATGGCACCAATCTGCGAGCCGATTTCCTCCGTCGCCCTGGCGGTTTGATTGGCCAGGTTCTTGACCTCGGCCGCCACCACAGCGAAGCCCTTGCCCGCATCGCCCGCTCTCGCGGCCTCGATGGTCGCATTCAAGGCCAGGAGGTTGGTCTGCTCGGCAATGGCGCTGATCAGGGACAGCACCTCACCGATCTTCTGTGCTGATTCCGCGAGACTTTCCACCTTTTGATTGGTCTTCTCGGCCTCATCGACCGCCCCGCTGGTGATCACGGAAGACTGCGCCACCTGGCGGCCGATCTCCACGATCGAAGAAGATAGCTCCTCCGAAGCGCTGGCGACCGTCTGCACATTGACGCTGGTCTCCTCGGCAGCGGCGGCAACCGCTATCGACTGGCTGTTGGCCTGACCCGCCGTGGCCGACATGGCTTGAGCCGAAGATTCCATCTGGCTGGCGGCAGCGGTGACAGAGCCGATTACGTCGCCCACGTCTCCCTGGAACTTGTCGGCCAGGGCACGCATTGCCTCGGTCTTCTCTTCCTCGGCGCGCTGCTTGGCCGCTTCCTGCTCAATCTCCATTTCCTTCATGGCTAAGGCGTTGTCTTTGAAGACCTGCACTGCCGAGGCCATCTCGCCGATCTCGTCGGGACGACCCTGGGCCGGGACATCCACTTCCAAGTCGCCGTCAGCCAAACGCTGCATGGCGCCCGTCATTGCCGATATCGGCCTGGTCAAGGTCCGTGCGAAACCGAGCCCGATGGCTGCCACGATGGCCAGAATGATGATGGCGGTCAGTAGCATCGAGGTGCGCAAGGAGGTTGCCGGCGCCATGACTTCCGACTCGTCGATCTCGGCCAGGACGGCCCAGGTGACACCTTCGAAAGTCATCGGGCTGAAGGCGGAGAAGACGGGAATGCCGCGATAATCCGGCACCACCTCCACGCCACTGCCACCGGCCAGCGCCGCTGTCACAGTCCCTGTCTCGACACGGGTCTGGAGGATGGTCGTCTCTTCCGAGAAGCGGGAGTCGCTGCGCATCAAATAGTCGCCACCGACGAGATAGGTCTCGCCCGATTCCCCCATGCCGGCGCTGACCTGCATGACCTCATTGATGCGATCGATCGGCATCTGAAAGACCAGAACGCCGGCAAGCGAGCCGCCCTCGCTCAGAATGGGGGTCGCAATGAAGCTGGCTGCCGCGCCATGGCTCGGTGCATACGGCTCGAAATCCTCGAACGTGACAAAACCAGCCTGCGGGTTCGCCGTAACGGCCCGATAGACCGTCGCCAGGTCGGTGTCTCTGTACTGGCCACTTTGCAGGTTGGTCGCGTAGTCGAGTTCCTTGAACACCGTATAGATGACATCGCCGTCAGGCGTGATCAGGAAGACGTCGTAATAGCCCCGGCGCTCGAGAAAATTCCGGAACCAGGGATGGAAATCTGCATGGTGCCCGGTGTAGGTGGAATTATCCTGAGCCTGATTCAGCCTGTGCTTTTCGCCAAGGGGATTGGGATTGTCTTCGATATAGAGGCGTTGCAGATCGGGCTTGAGCTGAGCGCCGAACTCACCACGCGAACTCGCAAACGCGTCGATAGCCGCCACGGTCATGTCATTTTCCGCTACAGAAAGCAGATCCTCACGAATACTGGCAAGGTAGGCGCCGATCGCCTGCTTGCGTGATTCCTTCAAGGCCGTGAGCTTGTTCTCCGCTTCAGCAACCAAGGCATCGGACGCCTTCATATAACCGATGGTGCTCGCGACGGCAGTTGAGATCAGTGCCAACGCTACGATTAAGAGCGGTAGTTTTGTCGATATTCGCAAGGAACTCATTTTTCTTCGCTTTCTTCCATAAGCCAGCCGCACCACCAGCCGACAGTTGCACTCTCGAGGCCTCGACCGAGGCCCATCTGTATTGTCTGTAGGAGACTCGAATGTAGGTCGCTAATTTGGAAATCAAGAGTTATGGCGAGCTAAAAAATACAACTTCGCGATTAATTTTCGAATCCCGAAAAACTCTTGGTTTTCTTAATTCTAACTCAAGTTTGAAACGATCGTCCCAATCTCATTTAGCACACTGATGAGATCAAAAAACATTCACCTTGAACATGCGCCTGACGAATTCTTAGGCAATCTGGCCAGCCGCAAAATTGAAAACCCCGGGGGCTTCCACTTTGATCAGATTGCGCCGCCGCCGATCTTGGGCAAAACGAAGAGTTCGCTATCGGGCTGCACTGCCTCAAGATAGGGGTCCTGGAGAATCTCGCCGTCCACGGCGACGGCCATCGCCTCGTCTATCATCTTACCAAGCCCGGGAAAGCGGGCGTCGATGGCACGCACAACGTCGCGCACCGTCGCGCCCGCAATCTCGAACTCGGTTTCGCCGCCCGCATATTGCTCGGCGATGCTGCGTGGCAGCACCACACGTGCCATGGCGGCGGCTCAGCTGCCCTTGGCGTCGAGGGCCGCGAGCAGCTTCGGCGGCGAGATGGGCAGATCCGGCACCCGGGTACCCACCGCATTGGCAATGGCATTGGCCACAGCCGCCATCGGCGGAATGATCGGCACCTCACCGACACCGCGCACACCGAAGGGATGGCGCGGGTTGGGCACTTCCACCAGCACTGCATCGATCATCGGCAGATCCGAAGCGACCGGAATGCGATAGTCGAGGAAGCCGGGATTCTCCAGCCGGCCATCATCGTCGTAGATGTATTCCTCGTTCAACGCCCAGCCGATGCCCTGGGCAACGCCGCCCTGGAGTTGGCCTTCGACATAGCCCGGATGGACGGCACGGCCGACGTCCTGCACCGCGGTGTAGCGCAGGATGGTGACGCGCCCGGTCTCGGTATCGACCTCTACGTCGCAGATGTGAGTGCCGAAGCCCGGCCCGGCACCGCGCGCATTGAGCGCGCCCTTGCCGTTGATGGGGCCACCGGTACGCGGGGAGTTGCCGGCGATATCGGCCAGCGACAGGGGCTCGAAGTCGCCCGCATTGCTGCCCGCCGGTTTGGCGCAGCCGTCCTCCCAGACCACCGCATCGACAGGGATGTCCCATTCCTTCGCGGCACGGGCACGCATCTGGTCGACAACGTCCTCGGCCGCCTGGATCACCGCCATGCCGGTGGCGAAGGTGACGCGACTGCCGCCGGTCAGGAAGCAGTAGCCGACCGACGCGGTGTCGGCGACGATCGGGCGTACCTTGTTGACATCGATGCCCAGCACTTCCGCGGCCATGATCGCCATGGAGGCGCGTGAGCCGCCGATGTCAGGGCTGCCGGTGAGCACTGTCACCGTGCCGTCCTCGCTGATCTGCATCGACGCACTCGACTCACCGCCGATGTTGAACCAGAAACCCGAGGCCACGCCCCTGCCCTGGTTCGGCCCCAACGGTGCCGTATAATGCTCGTGCGCCTTCGCCGCCTCGACAGTCTCGAGATAGCCGATAGGCCCGAACTTGGGCCCGTAGGCTGCCTGGGTGCCCTCCTTGGCGCCGTTCTTCAGACGCAGCTCGAGCGGGTCGATACCGATCTTGTCGGCAATCTCGTCAAGCACGCATTCGACGGCGAACTCTGAGATCGGCGCGCCGGGCGCGCGATAGGCCGCGACCTTAGGCCGATTGACCACCACGTCGTAGCCGACCACATTGACGTTCTCCAGGTCGTACGGCCCGAAGGCGCACATGGCGCCTGGTCCCGCCGGCGAGCCCTGGAAGGCACCGGCCTGAAACTTGAGCGTCGCATGGGCGGCGGTGATCGTGCCGTCCTTGGTGGCGCCGATCTTGACTTCCATCGCCGAGCCCGAGGTCGGGCCGGAGCCACGGAAGACTTCCTCGCGGCTCATCACCATGCGCACCGGACGTCCGGCCTTCTGCGACAGGCGCACCGCCAGGGGCTCCAGATAGACCACGGTCTTGCCACCGAAGCCGCCGCCGATCTCGGCCGGCGTGACGCGCAGCTGGGAGATCTCCAGGCCAAGAATGTGAGCCGTGTAGCCACGCACCATGAAGGCGCCCTGGGACGAACACCAGACACGCACCTGACCGTCCTCGGTCGCCTCGGCAACCACGGCGTGGGGCTCGATATAGCCCTGATGCACGGGCTGGGTGGTGAACTTGCGCTCGACCACCACATCGGCCTTGGCAAAGCCGGCCTCGACGTCGCCGAGATTGAACTCCAGGCGCTTGGCAACGTTGGAGGGCTTGTCGGGCTTGGGCGTCACACCGTCGGTGAAGAGATCGTCGTGCAGGACCGGGGCGTCCGGCTGCATCGCCGCTTCCACGTCTATGACATGCGGCAGCACTTCGTAGTCGACCTCGATCAGCGACAGGGCTTCCGCCGCCGCGGCTGCGTTCGTCGCAGCCACTGCAGCAACGGGATGTCCGTCATACAGCGCCTTCTCGCGCGCGATGACGTTGCGCGCCATGTCGCTGTAATTGATCTGGCCTTCGCCGGCAGCAATCATCTTGCCTTGGCCGGCCTCGGGGAAATCGGCACCGGTGATAACGGACTTCACGCCCGGCAGGGCCTCGGCCTTAGCCGTATTGATGCTGCGGATAATGGCATGGGCATGCGGGCTGCGCAGCACACGGCCGTGCAGCATGCCCGGCAAAACCAGGTCCGCGCCGAACTTGGCTCGGCCAGTGACCTTGTCCGGGCCGTCCGGACGCATGGTGCGCTTGCCGACCCACTTGAAATTCTGGGACTGTTCACCCATCGCTTACGCTCCCCTCATCTCGGCAGCCGCGTCTTGTACCGCGCGTACCACCTTGTCATAGCCTGTGCAGCGGCAAAGATTGCCAGCCAACCAATAGCGGATCTCCGTCTCGCTCGGGTCCGAATTGCGCTCCAGAAGGTTCTTCGCGGCGATCAGGATACCCGGCGTGCAGAAGCCGCATTGCAGCGCCGCCTCCTCCAGGAAAATCCGCTGCAAGGGATGCAGCTTGTCGCCGTCGGCCATGCCTTCGATGGTCTCGATCTTGGTGCCCTCTGCCTCAACCCCGAGCACCAGGCAGGAACATACCAGCCGGCCATCGATGGTGACGGTGCAGGCGCCGCAGTCGCCGGAAGAACAACCTTCCTTGGCACCTGTCAGGCTCAGCTCGTCGCGCAGCGCGTCGAGCAGGGTCTGCTCGGTATCGCAGAGAAATTCAACGGGCTCGCCGTTGACCGTAGTCGTTACGTGATGGCGTGCCATTGCTTAGCTCCCTGCCCGATCTTTGGCGATAAGGGCGACGCGCCTGGCCAGCACGCCCGCCACCTTGATGCGATATTCGGCGGTTCCGCGCTTGTCGTCGATGGGACGGCAGGCCGCGCTGGCGGCAGCCGCCAAGGCGTCAAGCGCAGCATCATCGAGGCTGCTGCCGACGATCGCCTCGGCCGCGGCATCGACAAGTAGAACCGTCGGTGCGACGGCGCCCAGGGCAACCCGCGCAGCGCTCACCTTGCCGCTGCCGTCGAGGCTGAGACTGATACCGACGCCGACCACGGCAATGTCCATCTCGGTGCGCGGGATGAAGCGCAGATAGGCATCGGAGGCATTGGCCGGACGCGCGGGCAGGCGAATATCCACCAGCAGTTCGCCCGCTGCGAGGGAAGTCTGGCCCGGCCCCGTCGGAATGTCCTCGACGGCCACGTCACGGCTGCCGTTCGGCCCCACGACCGTGCATACGGCGCCGGCCGCGACCATGGCGGGCACGCTGTCCGCCGCAGGCGAGGCATTGCAGAGATTGCCGCCTGCCGAGGCGCGACCTTGAACCTGGGTCGAGCCGATCAGCCCGGTCGCTTCCACGACGCCCGGCCAGGCCGCGCTGAGGGCGGCATGCTCGCCCATCGCCGCGCCACATACCGCGGCACCGATGCGGAATGCGCCATTGTCCTCGCTGATGGCGCACATTTGCTCGATGTGCTTCACATCCACGATCAGCCCGGGCCGCACCATGCCGGCACGCATTTGCACCAGGAGGTCGGTGCCGCCCGCCAACACACGCGCATCGCCGTCGGCCTCATTCAGTAACGCCACCGCCTGATTCAGGTCGCGCGGCGTCTCATAGCGTATAGCCTTCATCGTCTCACTTCTCTTGCTAGCTTCGCTGCAGGGGTCCCACGGCGCCCGGCATAGCAGGGAATCAGGACTTCCGCTACCCCGCTGCACGACATGACGCCCCACCGCCGCATGCAGGGCCAAAAAACTCGCGACTCGGCAAGACGGCCGGAATTTGGCAAACTTGTCGATGATCCGCGGAGCAAGGGAGGCAGCGGGCATGCGCGTCATCGGATTGGCAACCATATTCTTGGCGACGGCGCTGCTCGCAGGCAGCGCCCACGGCGCCGGCGGTGCGAACGGCGAGCACCGTATTGCGCTGGTGATCGGCAATTCCGCCTATGGCACCAGTCCGCTGGTCAACCCGGTCAACGATGCCAGATTGATGGCCTCGGCCTTGCGCGACAACGGCTTCCACGTCATCGAAGCGCTCGACGTCAACCAGATCGAGATGAAACTCGCCATCACGACCTTCGGTGAGAGGCTGGACGCCGCCCAGGGCAACGCCGTCGGGCTTTTCTATTATGCCGGTCACGGCGTCCAGGTCGGCGGCGTCAACTATCTCATTCCCATCGGCGCGCCGATCGAGAAGGAAAGCCACGTCAGTATCTATGCGGTAAGCGCCAACGATGTCTTGGCGACAGTGGAATACGCCCGCAACAACCTCAACATCGTGGTGCTGGACGCCTGCCGCAACAATCCCTTCGTGCGCTCCTTCCGCAACTCGGCGCGTGGCCTGGCACAAATGAATGCGGTGACGGGAACGCTGATCGCCTATTCCACGGCCCCCGGCCAGGTCGCCCTCGACGGCGAAGGCGGCAACAGTCCCTACACGGCAGCGTTGGCAACCGCGATACGCGAACCCGGCGTGCCCGTCGAGCGGGTCTTCAAGAACGTGCGCGACGCGGTGCTGGAGAGCACCCACGGCCGCCAGACGCCGTGGGAAGCGTCTTCGCTGACCGGCCCCGACTTCTATATCGTGCCGCCGACACAGGCCGCCGTCGTGACAACGCCACCGCCGGTGGTCGTGACGCCGCCGATCGATCCGGGCATTTCGGCCTCGGAGCGGGCCGCCCTTGAGCGAACCTTCTGGGAGAGTGTCCAGGACAGCAATGACGCCACCCTGTTCCAGGCCTACATCGATCAGTATCCGAACGGTGTCTTCGTCGTCATCGCCAGGCGCCGACTGGAAGCACTGGCAGGCACAGACATAGCGATCGTGGTGCCCAATCGCGGCCCGACCTTCGAGGTCGAACCGCTCGACTCCCTGCTATTCGCTTTGAAAAGCGCCAACGTACGTGCCGGCCCGGCCACGGAATATGACAAGGTCGACCGCCTCAGCGAGGGTGCGGAGATTACCGTGACCGGCAAGGTGGTGGGGCGCGACTGGTTTCGCATCGCCCTGCCGCAGGGCGGCGACGGCTATGTCTGGGCGCCGCTGTTGGGCGAGAGCATGCCGGGCCAGGACGCGGCCCTGCACGGCGCCATGGTCCTGGAGGCCGAGCGCCAATTGGCGCGGCTCGGCTACGACCCCGGCCCGGTCGATGGCACCATCACCAACAGGACCAGTCAGGCCGTGCGCGCCCTGCAGCGCGACCAGGGCTGGCAGGTCGATAGCGTCATCAGCGCCGGCCTCGTGCAGCGCATCAGCGGCTTGAGCCCGACCACCATCGCCGCGGTGGTGCCGCCAGCCCAGCCGAAGACGTCGCTGGACGTGGGCGGCGGCGATCATGATTTTGGCACCATTCAGGCTGCCATCGACGCAGCGGCTCCGGGCGGCACGGTTCATGTCTATCCCGGCAGCTATCGTGAAGTCATCGAGATCGACAAGAACGTCCGCGTGCTGGGCGTCGGCGACCGCAGTCAGATCATTTTGCGCCAGGTCCCCGGCGAAGCCATCGTCTGGTTCGGCGGCGGCAACGGCATGATTGCGAACATGAGCATCGGCGAAGTGCGCGGCGACCACCACGCGATCGACGTGTCGGCCGGCGCGCCGACCATCGAAAATGTCGATGTCAGCGGCATGGACTATCCCTTGATCCGCATTCGCGACGGCGCCAACCCCTCGGTCTTGCGCAACAGTATCCACGGCGCCGAAACCAACGGCATCATGGTGTTGGATGGCGGCCGCGGCCGCATTGAGAACAACGACATTTTCGACCTCGGCTTTGTCAGCGTCTGGATAACGGGCAACAGCGACCCGATGGTCCGTAACAATCGTATATTCGATGGCAGGCAGGACGGCATCCTGGTGCAGGAGAATGCCGCCGGCACCATCGAAGGCAACCAGATCTACGACAATTTACAGGCCGGTGTTACGACCCAGAGCGGCGGCCGGCCGCGCGTGATAGGCAACACCATTACCGGCAATGGCTATCAGGCGATCTGGATACAAGCCGGTGGCCGTGGCCGTTTCGAAAACAACGATCTGCGCGGCAACGCAAGCGGCGCCTGGTTCCTCGAAATCGACGCCGGCACCATCCAGAACATCAACAACATCGAATAATTCATCCTCCCACATGACCACGGCCTTGCTATAAGCCCGCCGTGGGAGACGATATGTCGGACATTCGAGACTGGCTTGCCGGATTGGGACTGGCGGCGCATGCGGCCGCTTTCGAGGCCGAAGAGGTCGACCTGGAGACCTTGCGCGCGCTTGACGACGCGGACCTGAAGGAACTCGGGCTGCCGCTGGGCCCGCGGCGCAAAATTCTGCGCGAGATCGAGACAGCGGCCCCGACCGCAGGCCTCGACATGCCGCGCCCCGCGTATCTGGCACGGCCGGCTGAGCGGCGCCAGATCACTGTCATGTTCTGCGACCTGGTCGGCTCGACACGCCTGTCGCAGAGCCTCGATCCCGAAGTGTTGCGCGATGTCATGCATGCCTACCGCAGCGCCTGCGACCGCGTCATCACCACCTATGACGGCCACGTCGCGCAGTATCTCGGCGACGGCATCATGGTCTATTTCGGTTGGCCGCAAGCCCATGAGGACGACGCCCAGCGGGCGGTACAGGCGGCGCTCGATATTGTCGGGGCCGTGAGTGCGCTCGATGCGGCGGCAACGCTCGCCGTGCGTATCGGGATTGCCACGGGCAACGTGGTTGTCGGCGACAGCCAAAGCGACGGTCACGACGATTCGCACCTCGCCGTTGGCGACACGCCGAACCTGGCGGCCCGCATACAAGGCGTGGCCGAGACCAACAGAGTCGTCATTGGCGACAGCACGCGGCGCCTGGTCGGCGGCGCCTTCGAGCTCGACTCCCTAGGCGCGATTGAGCTCAAGGGCGTGGATCGGGCGGTCGAGGTCCACAACGTGGTGCGCGAAGCCAGCGGCGCCGACCGTTTTCACAGCCGGGCCGTCGGCGGCCTGACCCCTTTCGTTGGCCGCCAAGCGGAAGCGACCATGCTCGTCGAGCGCTGGCACCAGGCCAAGGACGGAGAAGGACAGGCAGTCCTGCTGGGCGGCGAACCGGGCATAGGCAAGAGCCGGATCACGCAAGAACTCCATGAGCGGTTGGCCACCGAACCCCATGGCGAAGTCCGCTACCAGTGCTCCGCCTATCACAGCAACACGGCCTTCCACCCCCTGATCGTGCAGTTGACCAGGATGGCCGGGTTCGCCAGCAACGACGATACCGAAAGCAAGCTCGACAAGCTGGAGGTCGCCCTGGCCCGCGGTTCGGAAGACTGGCGACAGGCGGCACCCCTGTTCGCAGCCATGATGTCACTGCCGACGGACCGTTACCCGCCTCTCTCCCTGCCAGCGCAAAAACAGAAGGACGACACCATTGCCGCCATCGCCGAACATGTCATCGGCTTGGCCAGGCATGGTCCCATCCTGATCCTGTTCGAGGACGCCCATTGGTGCGATCCCACCACCTTGGAGGCCCTCGGCGCCATCATCGATCGCCTTCAGGCGACACCTGTCCTACTCCTTCTTACCTTTCGTCCGGAGTTCACTGCTCCTTGGCCGGTGCAGGGCCATGTCACGACGCTCAGCCTCAACCGCCTCGGCAGGCAGCGCGGCCACGACATGGTGCGCAAGGTATCGGCAGGAGCGGCCCTGCCGGATGACGTGGCTGACCAGATCATCGCCAAAGCCGATGGCGTGCCGCTTTTCATCGAGGAATTGACCAAGACGGTGATGGAAAGCGGCCGTAGCGCCGGGCTGACCATACCGTCGACATTGCAGGATTCTCTAATGGCCAGGCTCGACCGACTGGCGCCGGCGCGCGAGGTGGCACAGCTCGGGGCCTGCCTTGGGCGGGAATTTTCGTACGAAACCCTGGTCGCCGTCGCGACCGTGCCGGAAGAGAAAGTGCGCGACGCCCTTGATCAGCTTGTCGGTGGCGACCTCATATTTCGGTCGGCGGGATCGGATCAGACGACCTATACCTTCAAGCACGCCCTGGTCCAGGACGCGGCCTATCAGTCTCTGCTCATGAGCACGCGGCGCGAGTTCCATCTGCGCATTGCTCAAACCTTGGCGCTAAGTTTTCCCCATCTGGTCGAGCAGGAGCCGGAAGACATCGCGCGCCATTACGGTGCGGCAGGCGATCTCGAACACGCCTTGCCGCTGTGGCTGAAAGCCGGCGATCAGGCCTTGGCCACCTACGCCAACCTCGAAGCCCTGCGCGTTGCCGAGGCCGGCCTTGGCTTGCTCGAGGATGCGCCCGAGAGGGGCCAATTTGCCCATATCGAGATCGCCCTGTCCCTGCGAGCAGCCGCCGCATTGCGCATTCTCGATCGCTACGAAGACGCTTTCGAGAAGCTCGACCGGGCTGAAGGCCTTTGCGTCGCCAATGGCATCGAGGATGCCCTGCCCGCCATCCATACCCAGCGCGGCAACCTCTATTTCCCGCGTGGCCTGTTCAAGGCATGCCGGGCCGAGCATGAAAAGGCCCTCGCAGCCGCCCGCCAAACAGGCCGCGCCGACGACGAGGTGCGAGCGTTGAGCGGCCTTGGCGATGCAGCCTATGCCATCGGCAGAATTCGCAGCTCGCGCGACCATTTCGCCGCCGCCATCGCTTTGTGCGACCACCACCCCGAAGCCGGCAGTGGTCTGGCCGAGCGCGCCATGCTGTCGGTGACGCAATTCTATGCCGGCGACCTGGAGGCGATGCGGCGGACCGCGACAGAGACTGTCGTGCGGGCGAGAGAGAGCGGCGACTTGCGAACGGAGATGCTCTCGCTGCAGGCGCTTTGTTATTACCACTACGAGCGCGACGACAATCTCCAGGCCCTGGCCAATGCCGAGGCCGCGCGCCAGCTGGCACACACGATCGGCAGCCCGAGGTTTGAGGGCGAGAGCATCGCGCTCAAGGCACAGTCGAGCCCCGGCCCTGCGCTGGAGCTTTGGCGCGACGCACTTGCCTTCAGTCGCCGGGACGCCATGGCCTACATAGGGCCCATGGTCCTGGTCAATGTCGCCATGCGCTGCGGTGGCGCCGCCGAAAGTGCCAGCCTACTCGCCGAGGCCGAGGTATTGCTGGCCGGTGCCGCGATCAGCCACAACCACCTGTGGTACCACCGCACCCGCATTGAATGGGCGCTGAAAACCCATGACTGGCCGACCGCCAAACAGCACGCAGACCTGCTTGAGGCCTATACAGTCGCGGAGCCCGTGACCTGGGCGCAATTTCACATTGATCTCGCCCGCGCCTTTGCCTCGATCAGCGGCCAAGACCAGACAGAGAGCGGCCGGCGCACCTTGGATACGGTCCGCCAGCACGCCGGCAGCCTCGGTTTTGCTCGAGTCGAGAGATTGATCCGGGAGACATCGACAAAGGCCGGACTGGCAGCCGAATAGACACGAGCTGTGGATGAACTCATTGATATACCTGAAATTACAATGCCTTCCTAGGGGATACCCTTAGTCCACATGCACCATGACAAACGTCGCCGATGTCATTCTAATGCCCCACGATGCGGCAAAGGTCGAAGAGGCCTCGAATAGGTACGGGTCTTGCCCGTAGGGCCGAGGGAACAAAGTCGGTGGGGAATTAGCGAATGGCGCGTAACACTTCTCACGAACCGCTGCACGACACGGCAGTGGATTCGTCCGAGCTGGTGCCGGATATTCTCACGGCGCTCGCGGCGGGCCCCGACAACACCATCATCCTGCCGAATGGCGAGGTTCTGACCAAGGCCGTCTATCTGCGTGTCGGCGACGATCTGATACTGCGCACCAATGACGGTGAATCTTTCGTCATCCGCGACTATTTTGCGCAAGAGCCGCCGCCGACCCTGATCAGCCCCGACGGCGGGCGCATGACGCCGGGCATGGTCGAGTCCTTTGCCCATGACGAGTCCGCCAAAGGCGAGCTGGTCGCGCAGGTCGAAGGCATTGACGCGCCGGGCGCCATCGGCGTCGTGGTGGCGCTCGAAGGCACGGCGACGGTGGTGCGCGCCGACGGCAGCGTCGAGACCCTGGCCGAGGGCGACCAGGTCTATCTCAACGACGTAATCGAGACCGCCGGCGACAGCGCCATCCGCATCGTCTTCGCCGACGAAACCACCTTTGCGCTTGGCGCCGACGGTCGCATGGCGCTCGACGAATTCGTCTTCGATCCGGGCTCCGCCTCGGGTACCTCCGGCTTCTCGGTTCTCACGGGCATGTTCATGTTCGTCTCGGGCGACATCGCCCACACCGACCCGGCGGACATGGTGGTGACGACGCCGGTGGCGATCATCGGCATTCGCGGCACCATCGCGGCCGGCGACGTCAACCCGCCGGGCGAGGAAAGCACGTTCACGATCATCCAGGGCATCATCGAGATCACCAACGATGCCGGCAGCGTTATCCTCGACGAGCCCAACGAGACCACCACGGTCACCAGCTTCAACTCACCGCCAAGCGTGCCGACGATCCTGACCAATGACGAGGTCAACGATTTCTACATCGAGCTGTTGGGCGTGGCGCCGAACTTCCTGCGTGGCCCGGACGAGGAGACCGAAGAAGGCAATCTCGACGATGGCTTCGATACGGCAGCAGGCGCCACGGTCGATCCGGCTGCCTTCGCGGCGGGCGAGGAAGGCACTGCCCAGGAAGACGGCATCATTGATGAGAACGGCGACCAACGCGGCGAGCTGACCGCGGCAGAGCTCGAGCTGCTCGGCGACGAGCTTGCTCGCGACGAGTTCGACGACGACTCCGATATCGTCCTTGACGAGTTCTTCGAGACCGCCGGCGGCGGTGGCGGCGGCGCTGGCAGCCCCGGTGGCGGCAACTGGCCCGTCTTCGGCTCAGGCTGGAATCCCGATGGCGGACTCGACGGCGGCGGCGTCACCGGCGACGGCACCATCCATGGCGTCGACGCGAGCGGAACCGGCGGCGGCGGGGGCGGAAATACCACGCCGCCACCACCAACAAGCGGCACTACCGGCAACAATACGCCGCCGCCCTTTGTGCCGACGGAGCCGACCACGCCGCCTGAGGTGCCGCTCAATCTGGTCGGTACGCCGGCCAACGAGCCGCTGACAGGCGGCAATCTGAATGACACCATTGACGGCGGCGCGGGCAACGACGTACTGACCGGCCTCGGCGGCGACGACAGCATTACAGGCGGCCCCGGCAACGACACCCTCGACGGCGGCAGCGGCAACGACACGCTGCTGGGCGGCGATGGCAACGACTCTATCGCCGGCGGCAGCGAAAACGATTCCATCGTCGGTGGCCTCGGCGACGACACCCTGCACGGCGATACCGGTGACGACATCATCATCGGCAACGAAGGTGCAGATTGGGCGACCGGCGGCGACGGTGCCGACACCATCTATGGCGGGGCGGGCGACGACACGCTGCAAGGCGGCGACGGTGTGGACGAGATCTACGGCGGTGCCGGCTATGACGTGATCGTCGCTGGCGTGGGCGGCGGCGACGATTTCTACGACGGCGGCGCGGACATCGACACGATCGTCTATCCCTCCGCCATCAACCCGCTACTGGTGAACATGTTTACCGGCCTCACGGTCGGTGGCGCCGAGATCGGCACGGATACTTTTGTCGGACTGGAGAACGTCGGCGGCGGCCAGGCCAACGACACCATCATCGGCGACGATAACGCCAACATCATCTTCGGCGACGCCGGCGCGGACTCGATTTTCGCCAATGGTGGCGACGACCGCATCATCTTCGACGCGGACGACGCCGTTGTGGACGGTGGCACCGGCTTTGACAGTCTGGTGCTGTTCGCCAGCAACACCATGGATCTTACCGCCGTCAACCTGACCAACTACAGCGGCATCGAGGCGATCGACCTGACGGCGCCGGGCAGCAACCAATTGATCATCGACGGTGCCAGCCTGGTGGATCTGGTTGGCAGCGGCTCCCTGGTCGTCGTCGGCGACAGCGACGACGCGATCGAAGCGGGCAGCGGCTGGACCCTGGTCGGGACTGGCAGCGGCTTCACCGCTTTTTCCCAAGGCGGCGCGACCCTGTTCGTCAGCGACGCCATGGACCAGACCGGCATCGAGCCTTTTGCCTGGGCGCCCGACCTCAGTGTCAACCCGGCCGCAGGCAACGAAGACGAGCCCATCGCGCTCGACATTTCCGCCGCCCTGATCGACACCGACGGCTCGGAAACCTTGTCGATCCTCATCGACAACGTGCCGCTGGGCGCGACGCTTTCGGCCGGCACGGATCTCGGCAGCGGCAGTTGGTCTCTGAGCGAAGCCGAGATTGTTGGGCTCACGATTACCCCAGCCGCGAACGATGACCAGGACTTCACCCTCCAAGTCACAGCCGTCTCTACCGAATCCGGCAATGGTGCCACCGCACAGACCGTACAGGAACTGGTAGTCGCCGTGGCACCGGTCAACGACGTCTCGATCAGCGACGCTGACCCAAGCCAAGAGCCCACCTTTACGGCGCCAGGCGATTATGTCGCCGTAGCCTTCACGGTATCCCTCGAAGGCGGCGCGCTGACAAACGATGTGACCGCGACTTTGGGCGCCTTGGACGGCCCCGAATCCGGCGCCACGGCAGCCAATACGGCGACCGGTGGTATCGACTATGACAGCATCCAATTCTATGCCGATGCCGAGGCCACGATCGCCCTTGCCGGCAATCAGATCACCATCGCCGCCGGTGCCACCAGCGCCCAGGTCTATGTGCGCGTCTATGCCGACCAGATCGCTGAGTTCGACGAGAATTTCCGCATCGTCCTGACCAATGCAACAGGCGCCACGATCGGTGATGGCACGGGCCTCGCCACCATCCTCGACAACACCCCGCCGTCGGCAGGCGACGACGGTCCCGGCACCAGCAATGACGACGGCGATGTCGTCGAGGACGGACAACCGTTCAGCGCCAACCCGGTGAACGGCAACCTGCTGGTCAACGATTTTCCTGGCAGCGACCCGCTGGCTGCCCAGCCGATCGCCGATGCCGACTATACCGGCTCTGATGCCAGCGTACTCAAGGTCCTCGGCACCAACGGCAGCGGCCACGCTGAGCTGACGTTCGATGCCGCCAACACGTGGATCCTGACGATCGACCTCGAGACGGGCGACTACGGCTTTACCCTCAACGAGGCGTACGACCACAGCCTTACCGGGTCCCTGGCAAGCGAGACCTTCTCCTACACCCTTATCGACTCGAGCGGCGATACCAGCATCGCCACGCTCACCATTGGCATTCAGGACTCCCAGCCAATGGCCTTCCAGGACACGGGCATGCAGGTCGATGCAGGCGGCGCGGATGAGCTCGGCACAGGCCTGCTGTCCAATGACCTGCTGGGCGCCGACGCCGACAACGCCCAGGTTACCTCGATTACCTATGACGGCGGCGCAACCACAACTGTCGTGCCAAACTTCGACAATGTTGTCGTGGGCACCGCGCTCGGCGGCCAACTCGACGTCTCCTATGACGGCACTTGGTATTACACGCCACCCGCCGAAAGCGAGCTTATCGGGACCGTCGAGGACAGTTTCACCTACACCTTGACCGACGGCGACGGCGACACCTCCACCGCGACCCAAATCATCTCCGTCAGCTTCGCCGCACCCAGTCCCGGCAGCCTCGACGGCACGGACGGCTTTACCCTCCACGGCGTCGAATTCGACGACTACAGCGGCTGGTCCGTCTCGTCCGCGGGAGATATCAACGGCGACGGCTATGATGACGTGATCATCGGCGCGCCCAGGGCCGATGTGCCGGGCATAGACCCGATCACCTATGCTGGCGAGAGCTATGTGGTGTTCGGCAATGCCGGCACCTGGAACGGCGGCTCTTTCGACCTGTCGAGCCTGGACGGCAGCAATGGCTTTGTGTTGCAAGGCTACGAACCGTCCGATGAGAGTGGCTTTTCGGTGGCCTCGGCGGGCGACGTCAACGGCGACGGCTACGACGACGTGATCATCGGCGCGCCCTACGCTGACGGTCCCGGCACGGAGGCCCCGGATTCCGGCAAGAGCTACGTGGTGTTCGGCAAGGCCGACTGGTCGGGCACCGCTACAGTGGACCTCGGCAGCCTCGATGGCACCGACGGCTTCATCCTTGACGGCGATTTTGATTTCGACCGCAGCGGCACCTCGGTCGCGTCGGCCGGCGACATCAACGGTGACGGCTATGATGACGTGATCATCGGCGCGCCCCGGGCCGATGTGCCGGGTATCGATCCGATCACGGATGCCGGCAGGTCCTACGTCGTGTTCGGCAAGACCGATTGGAGCGCCACGGCGAACGTCGACCTGACCGCGCTCGACGGCAGCGACGGCTTCGCCGTGCTCGGCATCAGTTTTTTCGATGACAGCGGGACATCGGTAAGCTCCGCCGGCGACGTCAATGGCGACGGCTTCGACGACTTCATCATCGGCGCCCCCTTTGCCAACCCCGGAGCCACGGATACAGCTGGCGAGACGTTCGTGGTGTTCGGCAAGGCGGATTGGAGCGGCACGGCGGAATTCGACCTCGCGAGCCTCGACACCAACAACGGCTTCCGCATCCAGGGGGGCACCGATTACGAAAACAGCGGCCTCTCGGTTTCATCCGCCGGCGATGTCAACGGCGACGGTTTCGACGACATCATCATCGGTGCGCCGCAGCTTGGCGGCGACGGCTACGATTATGCCCCCGGCAGCGCCTATGTGGTGTTCGGCAAGGCTACCTGGACCAACGACGTGGACCTCGGCTCGCTCGGCAGCGACGGCTTCGCCATTGCCGGCGAAGCGACCTACGACAAGGCCGGCTGGTCGGTGAGCGGCGCCGGCGATGTCAACGGCGACGGCTATGACGACATGCTGGTGGGCGCGCGCGACGCCGCGACCGATGCCGGTGCCGTCTACCTGATCTACGGCAAGGCGAGTGGGCTCACGGGCACCATCGACCTGGCAAACCTGTCCTCAAGCGACGGCTTCAAGATCGCCGGCCTCGACGCCAACGACGAGAGCGGCCGCTCGGTGAGCGGCGCCGGCGACATCAACGGCGACGGCTTCGACGACCTCATCATCGGCGCCCCGTTCGGCGATTCCTACTCGCCCTACGGCTACGACTTCTACAATGAGGGCGAGAGCTACGTGCTCTTCGGAGGCGATTTCAACGGCACCATCTCCTTCGCCGGCGACGAGAATGCCAACACGCTAACCGATGGTACCACCGCCGCCGAGACCTTCGTGGCAGGCGACGGCGCCGATACCATCGACGGCGGCGGTGGAGCTGACGTTATTCGCGCCGGTGCGGGCGATGACCAGATCACAGTCGGTGGCGATCTGCCGTTCAAGGTCGACGGCGGCTCTGGCGTCGATACGGTCAATCTCGACGCGCAAGGCGCCAACATAGATTTCAGTGCCATTGCCGATAACGCCTTCGTCGATATCGAGAAAATCGATCTCGCCGGCAGCCAGGAAAACGCGCTGACCCTGACGGCGGCCGACGTGCTCGCCATGGCCGGCAGCCTCGGCGACGGCTACGCGGCCAACACCGTGCTGGTCAAGGGCGATTCCGGCGATACCATCGTCTTGAACGGCGATTGGTCCGACGAAGGCACGGTGATCGACCCAGCCGGCGAGACAGGCAACTACAAACTCTTCAGCAACGGCGCCGCTAACGTCCTGGTCGAAAGCATCCTGCTCGGCGACGGCTCCCTCGACCTGGCAGACATCGACGGCATCAACGGCTTCCGTATCGACGGCGTCGACGCCCTGGATTTCAGCGGCTCGGCGGTATACATGGCCGGCGATGTCAATGGTGACGGTTACGACGACATCATCGTCGGCTCTCCCTGGGCCGACCCGCCCGGCGGCGATACGGGCGGCGAAAGCTATGTCGTGTTCGGCGCCGGCGATTGGAGTAGCACACCGTCATTCAGCCTGGCAGGTCTTGACGGCACCAACGGCTTCCGCCTCGACGGTATCGATCTCAGCGACCAGACGGGCTACTCGGTGAGCACTGCCGGCGACGTCAACGGCGACGGCTACGACGACGTCATGGTGAGCTCGCACAGGGCAGAGCCCGACGGCATCTTTCAGCAGGGCGAGACCTACGTCATCTTCGGCGCGGCCGACTGGTCCGGAACGCCATCCTTGGACCTCTCCTCGCTCGACGGCACCAACGGCTTCCGCGTGGCAGGCCTCGCCGCCGGTGATCGCGCCGGTAAGGACAGCCACTCGGTCGGCGACATCAACGGCGACGGTTACGACGACATCATTATCGGCGCCGACGGTGTCGATGGCCCGGGCTTCGGCGATGGGGATGTCGGCGAGGCCTATGTGATCTTCGGCAAAGCCGACTGGACGAGCACGGCGACCGTCGACGTGTCGGCACTCGACGGAACGGACGGCTTCACCCTGGAGGGCGTCACCGCCTACGATGACACGGGGCGCGTGGTCAGCGCCGCCGGCGATGTCAACGGCGACGGCCTCGACGATTTTCTGGTCGGCGCCATCGGCGTCAATGTCGGCCCCTATGACGGCGCCGGCGCAACCTATCTGGTGTTCGGCAAGACCGACTGGTCGTCCGATGCCACATTCGACCTCGGCAGCACCGACGGTACCAACGGTGTCCGCCTCGAGGGCATCGAAGAATGGAACGTCGCCAGTGTCAGCCTCAGCTCGGCCGGCGACATCAACGGCGACGGCTTTGCCGATATCCTGATCGGCGCCGACCTGGACGGCGGCGCCGTCAGCGATCTCTCGGGCCAGACCTTCGTCGTCTTCGGCAAGGCCGATTGGACCACCACATCCGTTGTCGATCTCGGCGCCCTCGACGGCACCGACGGCTTCCGCTTCGACGGTATCGACGCAGGCGACCACCTTGCGCGTTCCCTAAGCTCGGCCGGCGACATCAACGGCGACGGCTACGAGGACATCATCGTCGGCGCCCCATTTGCCGACCTTGGAGTCACAAACTCGAGCGGCGAATCCTATGTCATCTACGGCAAGGCCGATTGGTCTACAGACGCGGTCTTCGATCTCGCCAATCTCGACGGCAGCAACGGCTTCCGCATCGACGGCATAAATGGCGGCGATACCAGCGGCAGCTCCGTCAGCGGCGGCGGCGATATCAACGGCGACGGCTTCGACGACCTGGTGATCGGCGTCCGAAGCATGGATCTTGGCTACGGTTATGCCAGCGCAGGCGCAAGCTTCGTCGTCTTCGGCGGCGACTTTACCGGGGCCGTTACCTTCGCCGGCGACAATGGCGACAACGACCTGACCGCCGGCACTGCGGAAGCCGATACCTTCGTTGCGGGCGACGGCAACGACACCATCGACGGCGGCGGCGGTGCCGACGTCATCCGCGCCGGCGCCGGCGACGACGACATTACCATCGGCGGCGAGCTGCCGGCCAAGGTGGACGGCGGCTCAGGCATCGACACGGTCAACCTCGATGCGCTCGGCGCCGACATCGACCTCACCACCATCTTCGTCGATATCGAGAAGATCGACCTCGGCGGCAGCACGGACAACGCGCTGACCCTGACCAAGGCCGACGTGCTGGCCATGGCCGGCAGCAACGGCGACGCCTTCGATGCCAACACGCTGCTGGTCAAGGGCGACAACGGCGATACCGTCACCCTGAGCGGCACCTGGGTCGAAGAAGGCACAGTCGTCGACCCGGCCGGTGAGATCGGCACCTACACCCTCTTCAGCGACGGCACGGCGCGGGTCTTGGTCGAAAACGACTTGCTCGACGACGGCTCGATCGACCTGGCCGACCTCGACGGCAGCAACGTGGGATCCCCGGGTACCGAGCTCGA
>JGI24914J38485_100025_pt1 | contig 41090 bp, 34 predicted proteins | sample LinPfosmplate2_FD_38485 | JGI IMG/M metagenome (IMG submission 38485) | reverse complement strand
TCGAGCTCGGTACCCGGGGATCCCACCAATTTTTCAGCTATGTGGACTGAGTAGTAAGCGGCAAGTCCGCTTCGCTAAGGTCTTACCCTGACGTATTTTCGTCCTTGCCGAGGGCGAGGTTCTCCAGTGTAGAGATTACCGTTTTGGTCAACCGCAACGAATTCTGCGCCACTCCCCATAGGTGAACGTGGATCAGCCCAAGGGAATAGGATGAACTCATCAACCCATCCATACTCAGCATCTCCAATCCGGATTCCCATCTCCCATCCTGGGTTTTGTAGATTGTCTGATTCAGAGTCGGCTACATAGATTCGCTCATTCTCATCAAAAAAAATGCCACTCGGACGTCCAAACTGTGTCCATGTTGCTAAGTGAATTCCTTCCTGATCAAACAGTTGGATTCTGCTGTTCCAACGATCAGCAATAAATAGTCTGCCTCGCGAATCCATTGCAATTGAGTGTAATTCACGAAATTCGCCTGGACCATAACCGGTTTTACCCCAAGATGAGATAAACGTACCATCAGCTGTAAACTTCATAACCCGGTTGTTGCCATCGGTGACGTGGCCATCAGTAATAAAAATATTACCGTTGTCACCGGTGATGACATCGCTCGGTGAGATGAAGTTGTAATTTCCACTACCTGCTGTGCCTGGAGTCCCGAGAGTCATTAATAGCTCTCCAGTTGGACTGAATTTGTATACTGCATGACCCCGCGGATCCCCCTCTGGTATTCTGTCGTCTCTAACTCCATCCGTTACCCAGACGTTATTATCAACATCAACGTGAATACCGTGTGGCCAAATAAACATCCCGCTACCAAAGCTATCGATCAGATTACCGTCAAGGTCGAATTTAAGAATGGGATCTAGATCTGAGTCGAGGCACTCCCATCCAAACATCTCCACAGGGGCATCGCAACGAACGATAGCCCAGACATGATTACCGTCACGGTCCATAGTGATATCACCAAATGCACCCATCTCTCTGCTGTCAGGCATTTGCGCCCAGCTATCTACCATTCGATAGGGGTTTGGTAGGGACTGAGCACTTGCAGTCACTATAGGTATTAGTGAGCCCATTGAGGTAAGTAATAAAGACAAACCATACGAGATATTTTTTATTGTAAACATTGCGCTCTCCAAAACATTTTTATTTTAGGAAAATCTAGCTTCTATTTAGGGTTGGCGACCCAAGCTTGATTCAAGACAGTTCCATACTTGAATCGTTTCTCCTGGAACCCATTTCCAGTCCATACTCATGCTTATGGGCGAGCTTAAATAAACCGGATCTTTCAGGGTTGCTTCCCAGCGTAGCGTATTACCATCAGCGCCTAGAGAAAAGCGTTCATCGATCTGCATATCCTCGCTTTTTGCAGCCCCATCGTCATCAAGATATGGATAGCTACTGTTTGTGGTTGTTACGACTAAAGTATTACCTTCCCATTGACCAATTGAGTATCCCATGATCGAAGAAGGCATGTTCGCTGCATTATTAGTCGGTTGCATATGAATGACACGTAACGCATCGCCCTGCTCAATGCGGAGATGAATTTCTTGACCTTGATCTATGAATTCTACGGGAAGGGTGGAGTCCATGATGACCGGCATGCCAATAGGATCGCAGTTCCACATTGGATGATCGGCTAGTTCATCGTAACTTTGTTGGTTCGCAAACGCCGCGGCTGTTAATGGAAGCTCTCCTGGACCTTCCCGGTCCACTAGACTCCAGATACGGAATAATCCTAAATTCTGTCCATTCATACCATTAGAATTTTCGCTTTCAGCTAGTTCCGCCTCGTTTCCCAAGACAGCCTCACCAGGGAAAACAGGTTCATAGCCTGGTCTAAGCACTGCCTGAGTCCCATTACCTAGTGAGATGCTTTCTCCAAGCACCATCCCTGGCCGTCGACCAGATTGACGGACAGCAGCGCGTACCGTCTGACCGATCTCAAATACATCACCCACAACGCCTTTGCGGCTAAGTGAATTAGCTGATGACCACGATTCCACTTCCCAGAGCTCTTCCTCGCCCGCCTCATTGGTGACGCTCAGAGTTAGTATGGGATGTGGGTTCCGCCAGGCAATTTCAACCACTTTCCCCTCGATTTCTTCACGTTCACTTGAGAATTCTGCTCGAGAATGATGAGCTGATCCGATAATTGGTAGAACCAGAAGCGTAAATATGAGGTATCTCATAACTCTTCCTGGTTGGTATGTCTCAAGAAGCAGGCCTGCTTCCGAGCTATAGGTGTTCGTTTGGATATCCATGCAATTTGAATTATTTGGCTGAACAGTGATGTGTTCATGAATGTTCCCAGCGTGCTTAATTATTATGAATTAGACTAGTTCTAAGTGCCTTTTTAGGTCTATCCTGCTAATACAAGACTGTACACTTTCTTTTTTTTGTCGCAACTCACGGCCACTTTAAGTTGTACTAAAAACGGCTCTCAACGTTATTTAAATGCCCCTGTATATGAAGAACGCTTAAATGACCAGTCATTAAATAATGTTAAAGTTGCTTGACACCGTGACTGTCAAAAGCCACAGTCACTGGTTAGTTAATGGCATGTTTGCACATAATAATTACTGAGGGGAGAAAAATGAAACGCACCCTATTCCTAATCGTACTCACGGCTTGCATGAGTCCTGCGCTTGTATCTGCGCAGAGTGCGATGAACAGTGCCGAGCCTTTTAAGCTTGGTACTTTCGAAATTGACGGTGAGGGAGACAAGACCATAGGTATTGTTCTTCGAGACGAGCTCATTGTAGAGCTCAATGCTGCCAATATGGCCCTAGAAAACAATCTAGATTATCCGGCGATTCCTATGCCAGGAAATATGCGGGAACTCATCGGACGTTACGAATACGGGTTGAAGTACCGTCTCTATGAGATCGTCAACTATGTCGTAAGTAATGATCGGCTCAGTGCACGTACGCGCGCTGACTTTGTACATGATGTTGACGATATTCGAACCTTGGCTCCCCTCATGCCGGGTAAAATGCTAAATGCCGCGGTTAATTTCTATAGTCACGTGGAAGAGTCCGGGACTACGGGTGAGGAGCAGGCAGCAGCCGCAGCTAGCCGACGTGCTCAGAGAGGAATTCCGTATCTATTTATTAAGCCGACCGAGGGCGCTGTTATTGGTCAGGGAGATTCAGTTGTACTGCCTTATGGTCGGGACCGTACTGACTGGGAAGTTGAACTTGCCACGGTTATCGGTCGCACGGCTAAATATGTGTCTGCCGATAATGCACAGGACTATATTTTCGGATATATGGTTAGCCTAGATATTTCCGATCGTGGTAGACGACCTCCAAATTCTCGACCGGGTTCAGATTGGTTGGTCGGTAAAGGTCACGATACATTTGCCCCTCTCGGGCCGTGGATTGTGCCAAAAGAGTTTTACGGTGATCCAATGGTGAATCTGGATCAAATACTTTCGCTAGATGGCGAGGTTATGCAGAGAGCAGGTCCAGGTGACATGATTCATTCGATTTACGAACTGATTGAATATGGTACTTCTATTATCACTATGTATCCTGGTGATGTTTTAAACAACGGTACATCAGGAGGCACCGGTAATGGTACGGCCTATCGTGAGCGACGGTTCTTGCAGCCTGGAGAAACGATAACAGCAACTATCGAAGGAATAGGAACGTTAGTTCTGCCTGTGGTTGCTGAGGAAATTCCACCACAGCGAACAGGATCATTTCTACCGCCGGTTGCAAGCTATGATCCCTAAAACCTAGTTTTTTAGGTGAAAAATCAGATAACAGGCCCCGAAAGGGGCCTGTTTTTTATGGAGAGCTTTGACCTGCTTATATCTGGTTAAAAGGTGTCCCTATTTCTCAGGTAAACGTGTACTCTTAGCTGCGAAATGACAATGTTGGTAGCTCTAACTTTAAACGGCAAGACGGTTTCCGCTGATGTCGAACCCCGGACACTATTGGTCCAACTTATTCGTGATCACTTTGGTTTGACCGGTACGCATGTTGGCTGTGATACGAGCCAGTGTGGTGTTTGTGTGGTTCATATAAATGGACAGTCGGTAAAAAGTTGCACGATGCTGGCAGTGCAGGCAGAGGGGATGGAGGTTGAGACGATTGAAAGTCTTGCGGGCATCAAGAAGCTTCACCCCATGCAGCAAGCATTCAAGGATTACCACGGATTACAGTGTGGTTTTTGTACTCCTGGTGTAATCATGAGCGCGTTAAATCTAGTGGCTAGAAACCCTAATCCGAGTGAGATAGAAATTCGAGAGTGGTTAGAAGGGAACCTTTGTCGTTGCACCGGATATCACAATATCGTAAAGGCAATCAGCGCCGGTGCTGAGGCTATGAAGAACTAACAGGCGTGTATAACTTTGCTTATCAACGTCCTAAATCGCTTTCAGAGGCTATAGCCATATCTGAAAAAGCCGAAGAAGGGTTGTTTCTGGCTGGCGGCATGACATTGATTCCAGCATTAAAACTTCGTCTCACGAATCCTTCTGATTTGATCGACTTATCAGAATTAGCTGATTTAAAGGGTATCCGCCAAGAACAAAATATATTGGTCGTGGGCGCGATGATGAACCATGCTCAAGTTGCAGCAGCGCTAGAGATAAGAAGTGTACTTCCAGCTCTCGCTGATCTTGCCGAGTCAATAGGTGATCCCCAGGTGAGAAATCGCGGCACTATTGGTGGCTCTATTTCCAACTCAGATCCCGCAGCTGATTATCCAGCTGCGGTCGTAGGTCTTGGAGCAACAGTGAGGACTAATAAAAGGAGCATTGCTGCTGATGATTTTTTTACTGGTTTATTCGAAACAGCGTTGAAAGTGAATGAACTGGTAGTAGAAGTCCATTTCCCAATCCCCAAGCGCGCCTCTTATATGAAATTTCCTAATCCTGCGTCACGTTACGCTGTTGTTGGAGTAATGGTGGCGGAGCATGAGGATAGTATTAGGGTTGCAGTCACTGGTGCTGGGGCTAGTGTTTTTCGTGTACCAGAGATGGAACTGGCGCTGGAAGCCAATTTTTCCCCTGAGGCTATTGAGGATATTGCTGTTTCAGCGGACGGCCTCAATGAGGACGTGCACGCATCGGCTGAATATCGTGCGCATCTGATTACAGTGATGGCCAAACGTGCAGTAGCTGCTCTTATCTAACGCTCTTTTTTTGATTAGACCACCAGGCTATCCGTTCGGCTATTGTTTTCTCAAAGCCGCTATTTGTTGGCTCATACCACTTTTCCCCTTTTAGACAGTCTGGCAGGTACTCTTGGCCTGTCGCATGTCCCTCTTCAGCATGGTCATAACGGTAGTTCTTACCGTAACCTAGGTCTTTCATTAGAGTGGTAGGCGCATTTCTAATATGTTTTGGTACCTGTTCAGCAGGGTGTTCTCGTGCCGCTTGTTGGGCGCGATTCCAGGCCTCATAGATACGATTCGATTTTGGGGCTGTAGCGAGATAAATCACAGCTTCGACCAGGGCTAATTCACCCTCAGGAGGACCGAGAAAATGATAAGCATCTTTTGCTTGTAATGTCAGTTGTAGCGCTCGAGGGTCTGCTAGACCAATGTCTTCTGATGCTATTCGGACTATACGGCGGGCGAGGTACATTGGATCCTCTCCACCCTCAATCATCCGAGCTAGCCAATAAAGCGCACCTTCAACGTCGCTGCCTCGCACGGCTTTATGAAGTGCAGAGATAAGATTGTAATGCTGTTCACCTGATTTATCGTATCTTGCAAGTCTTCGTTCAAGTACAGATTCAATAAAGTCAGCTGATAAGGTTTCTGGCGGCGATTCGAGCGTAATGGCGTGCTCCCATACTGCCTCGAGCGTATTGAGTGCACGGCGAGCATCGCCGTCTGCATGACGCACTAGAAGCGCAATTCCATTTTTTGTTGCTGCGATAGGTTTTTGACTTGCAGGCAAATCATCTGCCAGACATTTAATGGCGTTTTGAATGATGGAAGTTATATGTTCCGATTTCAGCGACTCGAGGACGAAAACTCGAAGTCGTGAAAGTAAGGCAGCATTTAGTTCAAAAGACGGGTTCTCAGTAGTTGCTCCAATAAGCGTAATGACGCCTTCCTCAACCCAAGGTAAGAAGGCATCTTGCTGGGCTTTATTAAACCGGTGAATTTCATCGCAAAAGAGAATTGTGTTGTAACCCTCAATAGTCCTACGCTGTTGAGCCTCTTTAATGATTTCTCGTACGCGAGGAACCCCTTCAGTAACAGCACTAAAAAGCACGAATTCTCGGTCAGTATAGTTAGCAACTAAGCGAGCTAGTGTTGTCTTACCTGACCCTGGAGGGCCCCAAAGCACCATACTTCCAACTACGCCTCGCTCTATCGCTTCGCGAAGTGGTTTGCCTTCTTCAAGCAACTGCGCTTGACCAAGGAAATCACCTAATGTTTTCGGACGCATACGGTGGGCGAGGGGCGTGCCTGTACCGTCTGTGACAGAGAACAATGACGGGTGTGCGGTCATTGGGAAGCCCTATCTCCTAGTTTTAGAAGGTATATTCCAGAGAGATTGCGGTAAACGTATCTGTTTTTTTAGAGCCTGGGAGGACATCCGAGTTGCTCTTAATTGTAAAAGAAGTGACTAGCGCAAGATTTTCACGGACATTGGTGCTCAAAGCCGAGGATGATTCTAGGAAAACGTTATCTGATCCGCTCTCTATGGATAGTATTTGATTGAATTCGGAAGACTCACTAATGATCCATCGGTAATCACCGCTCCAACGTAGTATTGCACCGTCCTGACTTGTGTTATTTCTAAGATCGGCTTGCCTTGAACCAACGCCGACCTCAGCATTCAAAATATGTTTTTCACGATCAATAACCCGCCTACCATAACCAACAGCTTCACGGACTTGTTGATCGTAAGTGCTAAATTTATCCTGATCTATAGTTATGATCCCGAATATATAGTCCGTTGCATTTATCGTGTAGTCGCTTTGCCAGGACCACCCAATGGCGTCAGAGGTTGTAGCGCCAGAAGTTTTGGATTTAATCGCTTGTGCGTTTAGAGCATGACGCCAGGAATCAAAATTCAACCACATATCCAAGTTGCCGTTGAGGCTTTGGGTGTCAGAATTCCCGCTAGTGGCTAAAAACCCGAGTCCAGCACGACCGGAAAAGCCTTCTTCGTCTTGGGCATGAGTGATTGAAACAGTGAGCATTAGAAAAACGACACAGAAAGACTTACAGAATTGAGCCACAAGAAATCCTTATCATGCGGTTAAAAAAGTATCGCTATTGATAGGATAGCGGAAAAATACCAATACAGGGAAGCAAGACTTTGGGTTTTCTGTTGGAATATTGTTAATTGTCGGTATTCTTATCTGAGAATAGAGGTTTAGTCTAAGTGTAACTAGCAAGCTAATGCGACGTATTAAAGTATTTATTAGAAGTAACGAAGTTGGTAATTAGTTGTGTGAATAGGCTAGAGGACACGCATGTAGAATGGTAGGGGAGACCCAGTTGAGGTTAACACGAATCATATTTTCGGAAGGCATCACCCATGGCATGGTGGTGTGGTTTCTAATTGGTTCCCTATTGGGTGTGATGCTGTTTATTAAGCTATACCTGCTTGAAGCATTAATTCCAGTAACTTTAGAGATGTCTGAAATCGCGCTTCCTGCTCCTCCACCGACACGCAACCAAGCAGCTTATGATTCCTATTTAAATGGGATTGATCATGGATTAGATGGTGCTCATGAGCGTTCCATTGCCCAGTACACAAGAGCCGTGGTGGAAGATCCAGAGTTTTCCCTTGCATGGGCCGCATTGTCGCAAGCGCATAGTGCAATGTATTTTGTTGGCACTGATCCTACTGAGGAGCGTTTAACTATGGCTCGCAATGCAGTGGATCGGGCATTTCAGCTTGATGCTGACCTGCCAGAGGCACATCTTGCTCTCGCCTATGTTTATTATCGTGGTTCAAATGATTATGAGCGGGCACTTGAGGAACTGGCAATTGCTGAACCTCACTTCCCCGACAATGTAAATCTGCTAAAAACACGCGCATACATGTATCGCAGCATCGGGGAATGGAATGCTGCGTTATATGAGTTGGAACGTGCTTCAGAGATTGAACCTGAAAATGTGGAACTTCTTGAAGAGCAGGCACTCACGCATTTACTGAACCGCGACTACCTGATAGCGGAATCATTTTTGAATAAGGTGATTGAACAAGCGCCAGAACATGAAGCCGTACAAATTCAAATAGCAATGATTGGTTTACGCCGAGATGGGAATTCGAGCTCACTTGCTGTGGCAGGTCAAAGTTTTTTGGGTTCTGGGCGACCATGGATGAGCTGGCTTGCGGCATTCATTCAGAGAGATTATGTGGCAGCACGACAGGCCTTGGATGAGACGGTAAGCGATACGCTAGTTTGGGAAGAAGGTTATATGCCCAAAGCTCTTGCCTATGGGCTCACCCAACACTGGGCAGGAAACGTTGAAATCGCACAGCTCTATTTCCAAGATGCACGCGAAATTCTAGAACAGGACCTTGAAACGGATCTGGAAAATCCTGATTTGTTGATAGCTTTAGGAGAGGCGCTTGCTCACTTAGGAGCACAACAATCCGCAGTCCGAATGGCACGTCGTGTTATTGAAGTGCCGCCAGTATCGAATGATCTATTTTCTGCTCCACGCTACCGGTTATCTGCAGCCCGAGTTCTAGCGGCAGCAGGTGATTACGAGGGTGCTATTGCTGAATTGGAAACTTATTTATCCTCACCGGGTCGATACTCATTGAATGGGGTCCTGTCGGATCCTCGTTTCGATGTTCTTCTAGACAAGCCGGGTTTTCCGGCTCTGATAAATCGCCATAGATAATAATTCTGGACTGATCATCTAATCAACCTGTCCTCAAATAAAATCTCACCATCGACGTTATGATTGCGAAGCGTTAAGGTCGGGACGAAGTTCTGTCGTTCTGCTGTAACGGATAAGAACCCGCCTACTACATTTACATATAGGTGCTCAGGCCTTACATCTCCTTGGATCCAACCGCCTGCATGGGCATCACTGGCAGCCCCAGTCGCATATTCACGGAGTCCCGTTTTCTCATCTACCGATACATACTGCCAGTGTCGATCACCACAGATGACGATCATGTTATTTTCAGCAAGAAAACGTCTTAATTCCTCACCCTCCGTGCCAAAACCTTCGTTTGCATGACTATCTGATTTATCCAAATTATCTGGACCAACAACCGGTGTAGGGCTAATGAGGATGCGAAATGTTGCATCGGAAGCTGCTACAGTTTCTTTGAACCAAGCTTTTTGCTCGGCTCCCCAAATAGTTTTATCAAGCCCATCAGGATCTGTATTGGCGCTACGATAGTCCCTCCCTTCCACAAGCCATATTTGCAGATCCTTGCCCCAGCGGAAGGTGCGGTAAGTGTTGTCTCCAATAGGGACTTGCTCTTTGAAGACCTCTACTCCATCTTGGAATGAGAATTCACCCATATAGGAACTTTGTTGAGTCGGCCAAGTATCATCTTGCCACGCGTCATGATCATCCTTCATAAAGTAAGTTGGGATCTGGCGATGGAAATCAATATTGGTGGGGAGACTAAACATGCGTCCCCAGCCCCAGCGAGCAAGGTCAAGATTTTTTGCCCAGTCATCGTAGTAGACGATGTCACCTGTATGTACAAAAAAATCTACTTCCATATTCATCATTGCCCGGTGGATTCGAAATCCACCATCGATGGCGTCCTGATCTTCATAATCTGTACCAGTTGTTGACCCAAAGACTACACGGGCAGGTTCATCAGGTATTGGTGCAGTTCGAAACTGGCCGCTAAGGGCTGAGGTAACAGGGCTGTTGTTGGTAGTGCGGCCTTCAACGAGTAGTTCATACTCGGTACCAGGCGCCAGTCCAAGTAGTGTGAACTGGTGGATAAAGTCATGTTCAGGATCTACAGTTTCCCATTCAGTTAACTGCCAATTATCTGATTTGATGGGTCGATAACCTACCCGTACCTCACCCGGTGAACCAACAACTGCACCTTCTATGTTGTTGATAGAAGAACCCTCTTCATACCGTACAATCGGCACCCAATCGTGCGGATGAAATCGACCGGGTGGTGTTTTCTGTAGTTCGGTCATATTAGGGGCTCTATACAGAAAGATTGGCATTGGAGCCTCAGTACCAACCCTCTCAGGCTTTAAGGTCAACCGGGTCCAAATGATAGCGCTATGGTGTGTGAGCTCGCCGATCTTAAAACCTGTTGCTTGGTAGGCGCCTGCTGGTGATTCAGCCGGATACTGAGTACAGCCGACAGCGCAGAGAATTACACCAAAAAAACAGGCGCGATTGGTTTTTCGTGTGGGCATTATTCCCATATGCATTATTTTGATTTTATTGGTATATCCCCATCATAATTGAACTGAACTAGAGGTATAGTTATAAAATACTGTTTTAGAGTGCGCCCGTAGCTCAGCTGGATAGAGTACCTGGCTTCGAACCAGGTGGTCGGGAGTTCGAATCTCTCCGGGCGCGCCATTTTTCTAATGTTTCATGTACTGTAAATTTCTTGTTTAGACGAAGACTTGAGGCATAGGAGGTTACCCATGACCAAGGTTCAATACGTATTCATTTTCTTGGCGTTGGCTACAGCGGCGTGCTCGCCGCCTGCCCCCGAAACAACACAGTCAGCTACCGCAGTCGCTGCCTTGATAGCTGCGCCCGGTGTCACCATTACGGGCGGGGAACTCAATGCTGGTGGTGACCAGTACGAGGTCACCGGCACGTTGCCGAACGGCTATGAGATCGAGATCGATATGGTGCGGTCGAACGGAGTGTGGACGGTAGTCGAGATCCAGCGAGATATCGTGTGGTCGTCCGTGCCGGAGCCGGTACGCGCTACGGCTGTTGCTGCGCTGGACTCATTCGAGCCAATCCGCGTCATTGAAAGTACGCAGGCCGTGGACGGCTCGATTGTCTATGAGTTATTCCGGGCGACTGAGGATAGAATCCTCTCTGGGGGAGGACCGGACATGGAAGTGCGCTGGCATGAAGGGAGTGCCGAGGTGATTCCTTGAAGGTCGATGCATACACCCATCGGATGAAACGCTTGATCGACTGTTTAGAGCTGGTAACTTTTGACCGGAAGCGGTTACTCAAAAAAGACTTTGAAGAGATTTCTTGATGAGAAAGTTTCTTATTTTTAGCGTCGCTAGTTTACTGGGATTGTTGTCCCTAGTTACAGCTGCGCAGGATTCGGCTCAACCCAATGTGCTAGTGATAATTGTAGATGATCTACGTCCAGAGGTAGCAGCATATGGCGATCAAATCGCGTTCACGCCTAACATTGATTCTCTGGCAGAGACCGGAGTGCTTTTCGAAAATGCATTTACAGCCGTTCCTGTTTGTGGGGCTTCCCGAGCAGCCTTACTATCGGGTAGGAAACCTACTACCGCGCGATTTCTTAACTTCAACTCGCGACTAGATACGGATTTTCCAAGTGCCAAAAGTTTGCCCGCCTACTTTCGAGAGCATGGTTATCACACTGTTAGCAACGGTAAAGTCTTCGATGCCACTTTGGATTCAGCAACCGCATGGAGTGAACCTGCATGGAATCCAGAGGGTACCTGGACGAGTGCTTTAGCGCGCAACGCACGTAGAGACGACCTGCAGCGCGCATATTTGGACAATCCGCCCGGAGTCATAGGACCTGCGTTCGAACGACTGGATGCCGCCGACTCCGATTACCCAGACGGTAAAGTAGCCGATAAGACGATTGAGGACCTGAGACGATTAAGAGAGCTAGATGCACCCTTTCTGATGGTGGTTGGTTTTCGAAAACCACATCTTCCGTTTACTGCGCCCGAGAGATACTGGTCATTATACGATTCGATGGATTTTGCTTTGCCGTCTACTTATTACCGGACACCAGAAGGAGTGCCTTCAAATCCTATCCACAACTCGGCTGAGCTTCGTGCCTATGCGGGTATTCCACAAGAAGGGCTGCTGGAAGAGGAGCAAGCGTTGCAACTCATTCATGCTTACCATGCGGCTGTAAGCTACGCAGACGCCCAAGTTGGGAAGGTGCTTAAGGCCCTTACTGACTTTGAGCTTGAAGACGAAACAATCGTTGTTTTACTTGGTGATCATGGATGGAGTCTTGGCGAACATACTATGTGGAACAAGCATGCTTTGTTCGAAATTGCTTTACGGACTCCCCTCATCATTCGTGCCCCTAATCATGCGCATAGTCGTAATGGCGCAGTGGTGAGTCTTCTCGATTTGTTCCCTACACTAACAGAATTGAGTGGATTACCACTCCCACAAAACTTAGACGGTGTGAGTCTTGTGCCAATATTAAGTAATCCCCAGATGGCGGTTAGAACAGCATCGATAAGCCGTTGGTTTGATGGAGCCTCAGCCCGTACTAATCAATTTCGCTATACAGATTGGCGTGATGAAGCAGGAGAGATAAAAGCAAGAATGCTTTTCGATTTAAGTATCGATCCGGGTGAGACAAGGAACGTCGTGGAAGAGGATCGATACAAAGAAGTCGTTTCTGAACTAAGTGCGCTCATAACGGCGGATGAGAGTAGTGCTCCATGGTCTCCGATAGTACGGGACCATGTTGAAGTCAGAGATAGTGAACAGACTGTAAGAGAATGACCACGTAAGGATTTTCATCCAGCTCGGATTCGCCTCTCAACAGCTTTAGAACCTAAAAGTGTAGTTGAATTTAACAGCAAGATCTGCCAGCGTTGACTTGAATCGATTGTTCAATTCGGTGTCCTGAAGGTTGTGGTTCAAGACAATAATGCCTTCCTGGCCAGCTTTGGGAATCCAGTGCAGTCTTGTATTTATTCCTAATGTCTCGGTTAGGTTATCGTATTGAAGTAACGTGCTCCACGACATAGTTGACGAAAAAATAATGTCGCTTCTAAGTTGGATCAATTCAGTATTAAAATCTCCGTAAGGTAGTTCTACATCATTAACGGTGTAATCGAGAGTTAATTGAAAATGACTAGAAGGACGCCATCCAATACCGGCGGTTTCCTGTTGTCGATGGCCATCGTAAAACCCTCCTGACCGGTAGCCGATGGTTCCCCAAAATTTTCGTACTTGCCCAGATTGGAAGCGTATCTCAGCTTCATTGAACGAATAGGTGCCGATAGGGATGATGACCTTATTAACGCCCTTCTCCCAAATCATATAAGGCTCAATTAGCGCCTCTTTTGTCTCATGAATTCGAAAGTGTCCATGATCCCGTGTATTAGATTCAAATTCTAGAACTCTGAAAGTTAAGACTTGCGTTTGCAGGTCACCTTTTATTAGATTGATTCGCTCTGCATCCATTCCAAAGTATAAGGTTCGAAAAAACGGATGAGATACGCGAAGACCATAGCCAGCGTCTAATGTGTGATCACGCACTCCAGATCGACTGACATATCCTAAAGCAGGAAAAAAATTATCCTCAATTTGTTTAACACCAACCCCACCCCGCCAGCCGAGCCTGTTAGGAGCGCTGAGTCTCAATCCGTAAGCCCTCTGATCTTCGTCAACACCTTCTGTATCAGATTGCTGATACCAAACCTCACTCTGAAGTGAGCGATTATTCGCTAACCTTGTATTGTTGTAGAGAAAATCAAAGCCTACTAATGAGTTGTCGAGGTTGGACCTGGGGTCACCGCTTGTTGCAATTACACCAACCGAAGATTCTTCCAACACATTGGTGGCAATACGGGTAACGAAAATATCACTAGCAGCCATATCGCCATATTGTTCTTGCCGTATGGCCAACGTGCCAACATTCCAACGCCCAATGCGTCCACTCAGCTTAGTGCCAATATCAAGGTCCACTGGTTGTCCATTTGAACTCAGACCGATACGACGTGAGAAATAGGGGCGACCATTTTCAAGGTTTGATGGAGAGATGGTGCTGGTGCCAGTAAGACCGCCCCGCACTCTGCCTCCAATACGCGCGAAACGAAACATGTCAGAGTCTCTTAGAAAAAATGTACGTTTCTCCGGGAAGAATAGACTGAAACGGGTGAGCTCTACTTGACGATCATCAACCTCTGTAGCAGAAAAGTCCGTATTCAATGTAAATGCCGCATTGAGCGCTGGCGTAATTTTGTAAAATAGGTCGAGCGAAGGCTCCATACTGGACTTTTGAATAGGAACGTCGTAGTTCTTGCTCTGCTTCAGAGCAATTGATGGAACGATGTCCAGGCCCTTACCAACTTGTAAGTTCTCAAGCCCTGTGATTTCACCAGCAACGCTAGGATTCTGAATTGAATCTCGAGAGACCCATCCAATTCGCTCGTCGTCACGACCTATATCTCTTTGAAAGTTGATGCCCCAAGTATCACTCTGAGGATCAAATGATAGGGTTTTGAACGGAATTTCGATTTCAGCAGTCCACCCTTCTGTATCTCTGCTTGTTGTTCCATACCAAATACCATTCCAGTTCCAGTCGTTTCCTGTTGTTTCATAGAAGAGCGATTCCATTCGAATACCGTTCGGATTGAGTTGGAAACGATAGCCTGTTCGCTTGTCATTGAAGGGATGAAGGTTGACTGAAATAAAGTCATCACCCCAAATCATGGCGCCCTGTCTAAGAACGTTCGCATTTATCGCATCAGATTGTGAGTCATGCATACGTGCACCAATATATAGAGCATCGTCGCCATAGTAGACACGTATTTCTGTTGGCTCAGATGGGTCTGAGTACTCAAAAGGAATTATTTGATGGAAATCATTTATTAATGTTGCCTGTACCCACTCAGCCTCATCTAATTTCCCATCGATCACGGGTGGGGTACCTCGTCCTATCGGCACAGATTTTGTGCTTAACTCAACAACAGTCTCGCCAACCTGGCTAAAGGCGTGCGTGTAGGAGCCAAGTAGAGAAATAGTAAAAATCACTTGCCAGAGAATTTTTCTATATGCCGATATCGGAGTTTTCATTAGATCAATTATTTCGGTCTATATGGGCTTGAATTAACATTGAATCTCGGAAGTAGATCAAGCTGAAAATACAAGAAATTTACTTATGTGTCTGCCCAGGAACGGAGTAGATTATGGTAGATACCTGCTAGTTCTACTAGAGACGTATGCTTCGGAACATCGGTTGCTAGTTGCTGTATAGCGGAGTCAAGCTGAAATAAAGTTTCTCTATGAGCGGTGTCCCGAACCATGCTTTGTACCCAGAAAAAAGCGGCTAGGCGTACACCACGTGTGACCGCTTCTATGCGATGTACACTCGTGCCAGGATAAAGAACCATGTCTCCTGCCGACAATTTTATGCCACGTTCCTCAAATGCATCTTTAAGGACTAATTCACCACCGTCGTAACTTTTAGGGTCGCTAAGAAAAAGAGTTGCCGATAAATCTGTTCGAATGCTATGTGAACTTCGGGCAATAGGTCGAACCGCCCCATCGATATGCCCGCCGTAAGATTGACCGTCGCTATAGCGATTAAACAGTGGTGGTAAGACTTTGAGTGGTAGTGCTGCTGAGGTGAAAATGGCATTTTTCTGAAGCGCATTGAGAATTATTTCTCCCAACCCGTTAGCAATGGGGTCGTCATCAGGTAACTGTTCATTATTTTTGACGTTTTGGGAAAGGTACCCTGCGCTATGGCGACCATCTGCCCAAGGAGCATCTTTAAGTGCGCTAAGGACGTGTGCAATTTCTTCTGCAGTCAGTACACCTTTGATGCGTATAAGCATAGCGTTAAAAAATCACATTAAGTGCAAAGGTTATTGTCATGCCTGGGCCCGGTACAATGTGCCAAGGGTGTAATTGATCGAAGTAATACTCATTAGTCAAGTTGGTTGCGTTCAGTTTTAAAGAAACAGTATCAGATAATACGTAACGTCCCATACCGTCTAATAGTTGATAGCTTGGAACTGATTTCCCGTTTCCCGTATTTTGCGCTAACAGATCTGAAATATGCCGTGCGCCAATGCCAAAATCCAGGCGCTCATTAAATTGATAATTAATCCATAAAGACAATGAGTGTTCAGGCGCATTAGCTAACGCTGCACCAACCGCAGCGCCAGGCGCTGCTTTAGTAACTTCGGTATCTAGGTGAGAGTATCCAGCAGTTAAAAAGAGGCCTGGTCCGACCATGCCATTCATATCTAGCGATATACCTCTTACCTGGTGTTCGCCTCCTAGAGTATTAAATCCAGGATTATTTGGGTCGGCTACTCGTGCGTTCTTTTTTAGAATTTCAAACACAGAACCAGCGAATGACAAAGCGCCTTCGTTAAGGTTTATTTTCACACCTGCCTCGAGACTTTGGTTTTTTTCTGGATCTAAGTGCTGGTTTCCTAATCCTAGACCGCGGCCTGTAGTGAGCAATGATAGACCCTGTGCAGATGGATTAAATGATGTGCTTCCAGCTAAATAAATGCTGGATTCGAGAGTTGGTTTATACACTAGTGCCGCGCGATAACTTCCTTCTTTATCTGTTTGGTTGAATGATTCATTTCCATCAAGCTCACCACTATTGAATGGTGTTGCCGGGCCCTTAAATCTCACGGCATCGTAGTCCGTATCAAATTGGTCCCAGCGTCCCCCAGCTGTTAATTGCCAGTTATCATTAAATTTAATTGTATCCAGAACATAAATAGCTGAAGTTTGACCCGTGGTGTCTGAGACTATTCGGGGATCGGTGCTTCCCGTAAAAGGCATTTGTGAGTTAGGGGTTAACAGGGATGTTCCAGATGCTCCTATTCCAAAGGAAAATGTTGGGTTAGATGTCTCGCGAGAAAATTCTACCCCCCCGGCTATAACATGCTCTATGTTGCCGGTTATTAGTTCCCATGTAACTGTGGCCTGAGTTGCGACGAGCGTTTCTTCACTGTTACCCAAAAATACATTTCGATATATGGAAGTGTTTGTGAGCGGCGCTCCGGCGGTAACTGATTCGGTTATTAGCGCTTCTGTGATGCGGCTATCACGCTCATAGTGTGCATAGCGAGCTAGTGCATTGAGACTAATCGAACTATTAAACATATGGTTAATATTAGCGGTAAAAATATCTGCATCTGTTTCAAGGAAATCACTATCAAAACCATAGAAATTTTGGCGAGATACCGGTGCTGGGTTTCCATTAAGCCAAGGTATTCCGTAGTCTGGCCTATCATCTGATGCTTGCTTCATATAGCTAAGGGTTAACTGTGTGTCAGAATCTAAGCCAAAAGCCAAGCTTGGTGCAAAACCAAACCGTTTAGCTTTAGCACCATCTCTATCCGTTACCTCGCCCTGATGCGATAGGATATTAAAGCGAAAAGCCGCCCCACTTCCCAATAACTGAACAGGGCGCGATACATCTGCCGTTGCACGGATTGTGTTATCAGATCCCACGTTAACGCTGAAATCTGTAAGAAAATTGAGTGTTGGTCGTTTTGTTACCTGATTGATAGCTCCACCCGTAGAGCCACGGCCAAATAGAACCGATGAGGGTCCTAATAGAATTTCAAGTGATTCTAGGTTGAATGGATCTCGTGGATAGCTGCCGAAATCTCGAATGCCATCCAAGTACATATCATCGCGTGCGCTGAATCCGCGGATAGTAGGAGCGTTTCCTTGCCATGCGAATTCACCTGCCCCTAGAGTGATTCCTGGGACTGTTCGGAGAGCATCATTTAGTGAAGTGAGTCCGCGGTCTTCAAGGAGCTCTCGTGACATTGTTTTGACTGTCTGTGGTGTATTTAGAAGATCCTCGGTTAATTTTGACATTGAGCTTTGATTAGTCCGATATCTTTCTGTTTGTCGTGCGACTACTCGGAGTTCTTCCATAACCTCGTTCGAAGGGGTTCCTTGTCCTTCATTTTGTGAGGTTTGGGCAATAGCAAAACTCGATAGTGAGAGGCTTATTCCTGCACCAAATATCGCTTGAGTAACGGCTTGGGTAATGGGGCTGATAGGACCAAGATCAAAACCCGCTATCTTATTAAAGCGTTTATTCGGCATGTTCATGTGCTTTTTTTAAAAAATCAATATCTTAAGTGAAGACAATACTAGGTAAGCTAGCTGTTACTACTAGTAACAGCTGAATGATAATATTCGTTTTTCAGAAACGGAAAGTATAATTAAGTTTAATTGCGAGATCGCTGATCACAGATTTAAACCGATTGTTCAAGTCCATATCCTGAAGATTATGGTTAAATACTAAAAAGAATTCTCGCCCAGCTTCAGGTATCCAATGTAGTCGTGAGTTGATTCCCATCGTTTCGGTGACATTGTCGTACTGCACTAAAGTGAGCCACGAAATGGTATTGGAAAAAATTATATCAGTTCTGAATCCTACTAGCCGGGTATTAAAGTTGCCGCCTGGGAGTTCCACATCATTAAAATCATAATTCAGTCGAAACTGAAGATGATTGCTTGGACGCCAGCCGATTGAGGTTCCAATCCTTTTGCGGGTCCCACCAAAAAAATCTCCCGTCCGGTAGTTAGCGCCTCCCCATATTCTTCGGAAATCCCCAGTAGAAAATGAGAATTCTGTCTCATTGAAAGCATAGCTATCGGGCGGGACTATTATTTGAGTATTTCCTTTTTTCCAGATCACATAGGGTTCTGCAAGAACTTCTTTAGTCGCATGAAAGCGAATATGACCCCGATCACGTAAGTGAGATTCAAATTCTAGGGCACGTAGAGTAACCATCTGTGATTGTATGCCACCGTTAATTAATTCCACACGCTGTACATCAATAGCACTATAGACTGTTCGTAAGAACCGTCCACCGACTCGTCGACTATGACCAAGTTCAAATGTTTGATCACGGATACCGGCCCTATTGACAAAGCCTAATGCTGGAAGGAAATTTTCTTCGATCTGCTTAACCCCAATACCACCTCGCCACCCTAGAACATTTGGGGCACGGATTCGAACTCCATAGGCACCTTGATTGCTATCAACACCCTCAGTTCTTGATTCCTGGTACCAGGCTTCTCCTTGGATTGACTTTCCCCCGGGCAATCTGGTGTTGTTGTAAACAAAATCAAACCCTCCGACACTATTTCCTAAGTTAGACCTAGGGTCGCCATCTGTAATAAGAACTCCAGCGGAAGACTCCTCTAGAACATTTGCTGTGATGCGTCCAACGAAAATGTCGCTAGCATGCACGTTTTCATATTGATCTTGACGAATAGCAAGTGCTCCGATATTCCAACGACCCACTCGACCACTTAATTTAGCCCCAGCATTTAAATCTACCGGCTGACCAGCTGCACCGAGTCCGATTCGTCTAGAAAAATATGGTCGACCATTTTCTAGGTCTGATTGTGAAAAAGAGCTAGTTCCAGTGAGGCCAAACCCTAGCCGACCTCCAACCCTAGCAAAACGAAAAATATCTGCATCTCTTAAAAAAAATGTACGTTTCTCAGGGAAAAAAAGACTGAACCGCGTGAGCTCTAATTGACGAGCATCTACTTCTGTAGCTGAAAAGTCTGTGTTAAGAGTCAGTGCTCCATTAAGGGATGGCGTTATTTTATAGAACAGATCTAAAGAAGGTTCGGTACTGGTTTCATTTGCAGAAACATTAAAATCTTTTTTCTCCTTTAGAGTGACTGATGGAACAATATCGATACCTTTACCTAGCTGGAGATTTTCAAAACCAGAAACCTCTCCTGCAATACTGGGATCTTGACTCGAATTACGAGAAACCCAGCCACTCATTTCGCTTATACGGCCAAGATCTCTAGTAAAATTAATTCCCCAGGTGTCATTCTGAGGATTGAATGAAAGCGTCTTAAATGGAATTGAGATTTCGGCTACCCAGCCCGAATCATTCCTGCTAGCCATGCCTTGCCAGATACCATTCCAGTTCCAATCTTGTCCGCTTGTGTCATAGAAAAGCATTTCCATTCTGATGCCGTTTGGATTGAGTTGGAACCGATAACCATTGCGCTTGTCGTTGAACGGAGCGACGATAATTGATAGGTAATCATCTCCCCAAAAATGCGCGCCTTGCCTGAGAGTGTTTGCATTCATTTCTTCAGGCTGTGAGTCAAACATTCTTGCACCAATATAAAGTGCATCATCATCGTAATAGATGCGGATCTCGGTATTTTCAGATGGCATGGAATACTCGATAGGCCGGATCTGATGCAGATCATCTACAATGATTGCTGTCTGCCAGGCATCTTCGTCAAGATGACCGTCAATGACGGGAGCTTGACCTCTACCAATAGATACCGATTTTGTTCCTAACTCCACAGACAAGGTATCTTGAGCGAACGCAGGCTCACCAGCGCTAATCGATAAGGTGCCGATAAGAATCGTGTGAAACACGATAATTGTTTGTAAGGTCTTTTTTCTCATATCCCATTTGGGGAGTTATACAAGGAAATGGCGGATGAATTCTCTATTATCTTTCTGTTTCCCAGACTACGGGCTGAAGCCCTGTTGACTGAATAATTCCGGCTACTGATTCGGAGGAGATAAAACTGATTAGCTGTTCAGCAGCTTGTAGGTTTGTTGATCCTTTCATTATACCCGCAGAAAATACCGATGGTCGCTGTAACTCAGCAGGTATAGTCCCTGCAAAATCTGCACCTTCAATCGGCAGAATCGCACTTATTTGTTGAAACCCGATTTCAACATCACCTCGGACTACAGCACTTGCAACTCGTTCGGTGACTATTCGTGATGTTTTATTTTGAATTTGTTCCCATACTCCCAGTTCAGGAAACATGGTTGTTGCAAGATATGTACCACTGACACTAGCCGAATAACCGATAGACTTGGCGTCTAGCAATGTTTTGATAAATGCTTCGCGAGTGCTGATATCAGGTTTGGGTGCACCACTTAGGACAGCCATACCGATAATTGACCGTACGAGATCTACAGGGCTACCGGGTTGAATGTAACCAGAGGCAACGAGGTCATCAAGGGGTGGTCTATTTAGAATTAGAATATCTGCCACTTCACCCCGGGCTAAACGGTTGGGGATAGACTCGGGCCCCCCGCCCATTGAAGAGCCATATTCGGTGATGACTTTGATGCCGGTGGTTTCTTCAAAAATAGGTCCAAGAATGTTGAATGCTGCTGTAAATCCCCCTGAGGTAATAACCTTTACTTGCCCAGATTTTTCAAGAACTACTGGCATTAAACCAGTGGATTCGATGACAGGTGCGGCTGCCTCTGAGGCAAGAAACTCGAGTAGTTTTCTGGCATTTTCGGAGTTCACGACGTTTGTGGTCATTACTGCCACAATTGACGATACGCGTTGTATCTCATCAGGAATGGCCCCAGCATAGTCTGCGCCAGGAATTGGAAGAATCTCGCTTCTTGCCTGAAAGCCTATTTCAACCTCTCCACGCGCAACGACGGTTGCGACGCGTTCGCCTACAACCCGAGTTGTCTTGTCTCGTATCTGTTCCCAGATCCCTAGTTCAGGAAATACAACATTGGAGAGGTAGGTGCCACTTACACTGGCTGAATACCCGAGACTCTTTGCAGCCAACACAGTTTCAATGAAGGCATCCATAGTGCTGATGTCTGGTTTGGGCGCACCGCTGCGCACAGCCATGCCCACTATAGAACGTGCTAGTTCGGTGCGGGTTGAGGTTTGAACTCTCCCGGTAGCGGCAATATCGGTAAAACCTCTATCGTTGAATATTAGTAGATCTGAGTTTTCGCCCCGCTGTAATCGAACTGGAATGGACTGAGGTCCGCCTCCCATAGAGGATCCATACTCAATTATTACCTTGATGCCGGTAGCCTGTTCAAAGATTGGGCCAAGTATATTGAAAGCAGCAGTAAAGCCACCGGATGTGATCACTCTGACTTGCGGCGGCTGAGTTGGTATTTGAGCAGGGCTTTCATTTGTCATAGCCAGAAGCAGTAGCAAGTAAATTGAAGAAATAACTTTAGTTTTCATATTGGTTCTCCGTTTCTCTTTTCTTGCTTACGGCCTTATTCTGCAGGTTAATTGAGAGTAAAGCGGCTAGCGTTTTCTGGGTTGCAGTCAAATCCCAGCATTGAGAAGTGTGGCGCATAGTGCCAAATAACTTTACCTACAAAGGGTTCTTCTAAGTGTTCTGGATCTTCTAAGACATAATCAATATGTAATTGTGTGCCATCTTCTCTTAATGTGAAACGCTCAGTTACATGTTTATCTGGGCCTGACGGTACGCCGCTCCCAATAACTGGCGACCTATGAGGTTCAAACAAGGTTGTGTCTACGACTAAAGTGTCTCCCTCCCACCTTCCAATAGAGTGACCTTGATTGCTGCGCCCGCCGTTTTCAGGGTGATCTCTTCCATCGGTGTAGATAGCACGCTCTACGTTGAAGCGTTCATTTCGAATGAGTATGGAATTCTCATTAATAACCATCTCATTTAGATTTGGTGAGAAAAGGCTAGCGGGAGTTGGGATGGCAATACATTTTGCCTGAGGACTACCAGATAGAACGGTATAGTTGGTTTGTGATGCAATTCCTTTGTCAGTTAACTTAGCCTTAGCCCAAGCCTCATAGAACTCGCGAAAATCCGAAAAGCCAAGTTCCCATACTCCTGACATATCAGATGCGCTAGCCCTTGAGACCGCATCATCTGTTTTCCTAAGGAAGTAAGAACGTGCTGCAAGGGTTTCATTTTCTGTCGCGATTGATATCAACAGAGCATGTTTTTTCTCCGTACGCTTGTCTGGGTAGGCACGAACTAAAACTTGATCGCCAGGAGTCAGAGATTCTGATGTCCAACCACTTCTTGTCAGTATTGGTGTTGCATCAGTTTCAATTTCCCATTCAATAAGTTCGCCATCCTCGGTCTTCGTTTCGACATGGATGTAGACGTGTGGATTTGTCCAAGTAAAGCGCGTGACTATGCCATGGAAGGCAGCCACAGTAGTCCTGTCAAAAATGGTGGCACTGTGATGACCATGAGTAGGCGTTATGCCCCAAAAAATCATGATTATTACAGGAAAAATTAGTTTATTAAAAATGTGCTGACTCCTATCGTTAGCTAATCCTATCAGGATTGTAGTTCTTTAAACGAGTGATCAGTTCATAGGCGACCACTAAGGTTATAACTTTATTTATAGTAATTTTATTGTCGTTAGCTTAGTCAACTTTTAAGAATCATATAGTGCAGTTGAGATCAGGGGATCGGTTATTGATTTTATGTAATGAATTAAGCGTATCGTATTTGCGTTACTTCTTGAAAGAGACTCGTACCTACCTTGAGGTGAAATCAATCACGGATCCATACTGATTAAATTCATTGACCTTCATTGAATCAAATTCAAGGAAATCCAATTAACCGTCCACTGAGCGCGACGCTAGTCCAAAGAGAAAGGGAGGTTAGGGCGATCATTTTTTTTACGACTGTATTTTTTCTGTATTTAGTTAATGCATTACGTCGGATCGTAAAAGTAAAAATGACCACTAAGATTAATGAAAATAATTTTATCCAAAAAGGAGTTAGATAGTAGTATTTCGTTGCGAAACACATAAAAAGAGGCACACCAGTAACTACCATGACGAGAAGGCCGATAATCAGCAGTCGCTCCATATCATTCGCAATTCGATCAACTAACTGGGGCGTCAGTCTATAGCTTAGTAAGTGTAGATCCCCTACCACCACAGCCCCACCAATTATTACCAAGCCAAACAGATGAAGGATTGCAATACATGGAAATATCCATGGTGAACTACGCATTTCAATAAGCACAGGCAAGTACTCAAGCGAATGGCAGATTTCTAGTAACGACATTAGTTAAACCAATATTGCTGATAGGGTATCAACCGACCCGCAGCAATAATTGCTGCCCAAAGTGTTAACGCTGCACCGCCAGCAAGTCTCACGCGTGTTGGTGGGAGAGTTTCATGGCCCCATTCTGTAATGGCGGGATACTCGGTTTTTAGGAAGAGCCAGATATTGAGTGCCGCCAGTAACAGCATTGTTATTTTGGCTTGAAAAAATAAGTTGTTGTACTTATCTACTGGCGATGCGTAAAACATTAGAAGACCGGAAATCATCATTATCAGGAATCCCCTCAGACTCCAGGGAAGAAGGCGAGTTAGGACTACAGAAGTAGGCACATACCCCATAAATAGGCCTAAAAGTCTTAGATCTATGATCAACGCTGTTCCAACAAAAATGGTCAAAGCTAGTACATGCACCGTAAGTACTACTAAGTACATGTAGTGAGATTGGTGAAGCGAAACACTCCCCGAGGTTAATGCTAGCCATTCCAGGAAACTAGCCAACGACATTATCCTAATAAGGAGAGGACATCGACAGGCCTTTGTGACAAAGGAGGCCCTTTATATCCTGTAGGGTTTTTTGAGTAAGGACTATAAAAAAATTAGAGGCTTGGACGTGGGTTGCCATCTGCACCAGGCGCAGATCCCCCCATGAATATCTTACGTCCGTCAAGATATTCAAAGAAAACTGCTACACCCTTGTTTTCGCCACTTTTTGCCTGATAAGCAAACACTCTAATTTCTGATCCCTCGGGTAGGCTGTCTTTACTTACGCCGTTACGAAATAAATTGACAGGAGGGCCCCCCTCAAAACCCCAGTTGGTAACTGTGCCGTCTTCGCCTGTAATATCTACCCAGAGCCAAGAATGCGGGTTTGTTAACTCTACTTTGGTAACAACACCTTCCATGTTAAGCGGTTTGTTTTCGTCATAGGCTGCCGCGAAGGAATGGTGCGCCTGTGTTGGCATAGCCAACAGTAATGACATGACGCTTATTGTTTTTAGGAGTAGTTCGATAGTCTTTGCCATGGTTCGTTTTCCCCCTTCTATCTTTATTCAAATTTCTGAGTTGCTTGGTACTCTGCTGCACGGGCTCTTGCCCCTTTTAGCACATTAATAATGCCATAGTTTTGTTCATGGCAGGCAAATTCGAATAGCCACCCTGGGGCATCCATCATTGGCCAAGGGATTTCGATGCTCCATGGAGTTTCCCAGGTACTAGGATCGGTCAGGGTTGCTTCGTACAGAAGTATCTTCTCATCGACACGTGTAAAACGTTCCACGAGCTGTAGCCCACTAGTGGAGCTATTCCATTTGCGATTTTCATGAAAATTAGTTGTATTCACAACTAATGTGTCATTTTCCCAGCGACCTCGAGAATCTCCTAAGTAGCTGCGAACAGTATCGGATGCATGATTAGATCCATTTAGGGGAAAGATGCGAACATCGCTATTTGCTTGGGTAATTAATATCACATGGTCTGGGGTTTGGATGATTTGGGCCTGGCCAGTGTTCTGTACGAATGGGATACTAGGCGGTCCTTGGTTTCCTTGTATGCAGCGTTCATAGAGACCTCTAGACTCAAGTGTGTGGCGACGGGCTTGAGCTTCACGTCTCTCTAGTCCCTCTGGGGTCAAAGTAGGTACTCGTCCATTTGTAGGGTTAGTGACTAAAGATGTTCGTCGATTTGGTCTGATTGGGCTTTGCCAGTTATCCATTCCAAACTCGGTCCAGTCGTAGTGGACCGTAGCCGGGTCTACAGCAGCATCACGGGTTGCCCACTGTACAAAAGCGGTTACCGCCTCTTCCTGTGTGTGAAGAGGCTTGCTTGCGTATTCATCAGGACGTTCAAGCGGTACGTAGGCGATGTTTAGCCAATAACCCCCTAAGTCGGGATCCCCCCAAGCCGTCTTTGTAGGGATGGGGCGGGGGGCCGTCGGGTCCCAGGTATATTGGATGGCTTCTTCGATAAAGGCCTGAGCTTCGTCTTCAAAGTATGCATATGTTGATTCGGATGTGTGTGGCGATGCGGCCCGCGCGGCCTCCAGGGTCTGTTCAGATTGCTGGTTTATGAGAGCCGAAGGCGGCGGAGAGCCTTGACCCGCAGCATCAGCCATCAGGAATAACATGAATACTGACGCAATTAGTTCATGCGTTTGTGGATGTTTTGAAAGCTCAAGTATTTTTTTTAGCATTCAGATGTTTTTTAAGGATTGCTTGATATGTCTTCGTCATAAAACCCAAGCGGCTTATAGAACATGGGTTCGACGAGTGGAACGCAGTTGAATTCTTTTATCTCGGCATTCTCTTCTACGTTTTTATAGAGAATAAAACTCATTTTCCATGGACCAGTGAATACATTTGGATCTTCAATCGTCGCTTCATATTTCATGTGGTATGGGCTCAGAGGCGTCCAGCGCTCGACAACGTGCAGTTCATCGCTAGCAAAATTACCCTCACGGTCTAACCACGTATGCTCATTAAAGCCTTTAACATCAACAACCAGCGTATTTCCTTCCCAGTGTCCATTGGATGTACCCATCCACGACTCATCCAGTGCGGGGCGTTCTTCGTTCATATAAATCGTGCGATAAGCGCCTTTATATTCATAAACGATGAGTATTTGTTCGGGTGTCTGAAATATTTGAAATGGGTAAGGCATATAGTTGGCACGAGGTATGCCTGCACGGAAACACAGTAGCTCCGGATCACCAGTATCAAATCTACTCGGGTCGTTTGCAGCAGTTACGACCGCACGGTTCTCATGGTTTCCTTTCTGCTCCGCTGCTGCCCATTCCTGGTATGGTAATTCATTACCCTCAACGATACCGAAACCGGCCCGACCGGCTCCCCAGGCACCTGCCTGTTCTGCAAAGGGTCCCGCCTGCACTGGATGAGACAGAACATTCCAGTTGGCTGTAGTGAAAGACTGCCACACACCTGAGATATTTGGGGTGTCATGTAATGTGAGGGGTGGGGTGTAATTTTGAGGTAGATCGCTAGAAGGTATCTCCTGGGATAACCCTGAGATGCCATAAAAAATAACTGCTACCGCAATAATTAGCTTAGTAAGCAAATGGTTCAAAACCGTACCTCCCCCAGCAGATTCGCTCCCGTTTTTCTTGTAAGTTAATTGGAGCCTACCGATATTATGGATTATTAGAGCACATATTAGTCAAATAGTTGCCCGATTAGATGATGAGAGGCTATCGAGCCTGTCTATTTTCCTCGTAATGGTAGGCATAGCACTCATATTCCAGAATTTGAGCGTTATCTTCTTTACGTCGATAAAGAGGCATACTCAAGGTCCAAGGTGTTGAGAAAATCTGCGGATCCTCAATAGTTGCTTCATACAGAATGTGGTCTGGACCCGAAAGGGTGTAGCGTTCAGTTACATGAAGATCTTCACTATGATAGTTACCCGAGCGGTCGAACCAAGTCTTATCTGTGAAGTGGATAACATCGACAACCAAGGTATCACCCTCCCAGTGTGCTCGTGAATCTCCCATCCACCACTGAATAGGCCCTGGTGGATGTTCGCTATCGAAATAGATATTACGGAAAGTGTGTATATATTCGTACAGGATAGTAACTTGATCAGTCGTTTGCATTACCTGAAATGGGTAAGGCATATAAGTTATTCGTGGAACTCCCGCCATGAAACATTTTGCTTCTGGGTCCTCGGTTAGTCGATTGAGATAGTTTTCTGTACGTTTTGGTATTGCGTTCGCAAGATAGGGGAGTTGGCTTTCATCGATTACCCCTTGTCCTGCTGGAATACCAAACTCAGCAGGGTGATCTTCAATATTCCAGACAGCACTGTTTACTGCCTGCCAGATGCCTCTGAGATCGGGATGTCCATCAACCATACGAGGGAGTTCCTGGGTCCAGCCCCATGGAGAGATTGTCAGACTCGCCGCAATTGCGATGAATCTTTGCACCTCTACCGTTCTCCAGGACGATTACCGCCAAATAGTGTTCGTCCATCCGGTAATTTGGTTTCTCCACCATACAATTCTAGTGAACCATCGCGTGCGGGAAAACCATTAACCGTAACCATGGTCCCTATGGGCAAGTCATCAGCACGCCACCCTCGTCTAAACAAGTTGTTTGCGCTACTGAACCAAACCGTCCATGTTTCTCTATGATTCCCGCTATCAACCTCAAAGAACATGCGTGCATGCGGGTTTATGAAATCCATGTTCTTGATAGTTCCAGTGAGCAGAAGCTCAGTATCCATATTAAATCCAACTGCAACAGAATGGTGTCCGTAACTTCCCTGGGAAAGCATCATTGCAGACCCTATAAAGGCAAGTAATCTGGTTGTTGAGCGCTTCCATTTCACTGTTGTCTTTGCTCCCATTCTGTTTTCAGTTGCCGTGCCTCTGCCCCGGTAATGCCTGGGTAAATTTTATAGCCATTATTACGGAACAGGCGCATCTGATCTTCATTATTTTCATAGCAGGCTTCTTCCCAGATTTCTGGGTTATCGTCAGTATCCCGCCTGAAAGCGAATGCAATCGTAAAAGGTTGTGTGTAAATATTGGGGTCGTCAAAAGTTGCTGAATAATGGATTGTATTTCGGTCTACTAAACTCATACGTTCGGTGATGCGTGCTTCTTCTGTTATAAACCGACCTCTCTGGTCTAGTAGGTACTTGGCATTTTGATTGGGAGAATTTATCACTAATGTATTTTGTTCCCAATGGCCTCGAGGGTCTCCGTTCCACATCGGTATGTTGCCAATGTGAGGACGACCATCCAGCGGAATAATTCGATATGGATGTGCGGTAAGCTGCTCTCCAACCATGATCAGATGATTATCATCTTGCAGGAACTGGAATCGGCTGGTCATGTACATAGTTCCGGCGGGACCTGAGAGAATGCATGCCCCATTGTGATGCATAAATAGCTTGGTATTTTCTCTACGTTTTTCCTCTGCCCAGAGTTGTATGGGGACCCTACCGTCTGGGGGATCAACGATCCCGCTCGTGCCGCCAAAATCATCTGCTGTAGCTGGATGAACCTGCAAATCTTCAAAAATCCAGGCCCGGCGGCGCCAATAACCACTAAAGTCGGGTTGGCCGTCTTTGGTCTGGATAGCGGGTTCAAGACTAGCCTTTTCAAGAGCACATGCATGGAAAATAGCATGATCGTTATCTTGGCAAATAGAATCCTCAAGGTTCCCGGACGTATTAGATTGACTGTAGGAGAATTCTGCAGAGAGAAGGAAGACGGCCATGAACCGGGCGGACATAATTACTGTGTTTTTTAGGCGGTGACGGGTCATTAGAAACCTTAGTTTAAAAACCTTAAATAATTAGTTGTGTTATTTTTTTCTCTAGCTGAGAACCCTTAGAGATCTACTGACGAGCGCGGATTAATTTAACCTGTTCATTAAAGTTACTAGCAGCATTTTCCATGGTCTCTATACGTCTATTGTAATAAGAAGTTAAAAGCGCTTGTTCATCTTTTCTTAATTGTTCGCCATCAATCAGTTCCGACAGGCATCTAAGCTGATTATTTGTTAGTGCCATAAAATTACGAAGCTCTGTCTGTCCAGAGACCATCTCCTGTATCGTTGCCGACCTTCCATCAGGAATTATCGGAACTGTTGTGGGTGTGCAGTGCCCCGCGATTTCTTGAACGCTAGGCATCATGGCTTGAGTAGCTAGATTTTCCTGAGGGATAGGCACTATTTCTAAGTAGAGCTCAAGAGCTCTGGCGTAACTGTCATCATCATCCCCGGTCACTCGTAGATACTCTTCTAGAGAGGCTAATGCTGCGGTCTCATCACCATTAACTATTGCCGCTTCAGACTCGACAACCAGTAAATCTGAATCCATCGTTCCGCAGGTATTACGCATCTGCTGGATCCAGAAGAAAACTGCGGTTTGATCGTTCGAGTTCAACGCTGCTTGAATTTCCGATCTGATTAGACCATCACGTTCTGTATGAGGGACTTCGCTATAACGCTCTTCTCCTAATCGTGTAATAGAGTTTATGGAGATAACTGGATCAGTAACGTCTGAGGAGAATACGCCACTAGGCCCAGTTGGCAGGTCTGCAATCATATCGATCACCGACATGCCCTGTATTACTTGACCGAAAACCGTATAGCCAAGTTCTTGCCTACTAGCATTAAGATCTTCGTTGTCATTGAGATTCACAAAAAACTGTGAAGATGCAGAATGAGGGTCGGTAGTTCTAGCTGCAGCTAGTGTGCCACGTTGGTTTTCGCGTCGATTTCTTGATTCATTTTGTACGGGAGCACTGGGACGTTTCCCCCTCAATTCTTTGTCAAAGCCGCCGCCCTGAACGACAAATCCGGGTATAACTCGGTGAAAGATGGTTCCACCATAGAAACCGCGATCTGTGTAATCAAGGAAATTAGTTACGTGTAATGGTGCGTCATCATCAAAAAGCTCGATGACGACTCGACCTAGATCTGTACACATCGTGACATTTGTTGCATTCGAAAACGAAGCCCAAAAAAGGATGACTAGAATGAATGGGTATCGTTGCATTGGTCTATCAAAAACAACCTAAACTAGGAATATATTGAGTAAGCTTTATGTAAGCTTTTTTTGGTTTGGTTGTTAATTATCGATTGCAGAGGATCTTAGAGCAACCCTCTCTCGCTCTTCAATTATCCCGCGCATTTCTGTTTGATATTCTCGACTAATAGGATATCGCCACATTAGACCTATTACGATTACATACGCAATCATTGGCAAGATAACTATGAGGTAACGTAGACGTTGGAGAGCAGTATCTGTGTTATCTGCACCTAGTTCCGGAACAAATGCAAATACCCCAAGAACAGACATGACAAGAAAAATCCCTATACCTGATGCAAGTTTGCTTGAAGCCTGAAGTAATGAATAGTAAAGCCCCATTCTCTCAGAGCCACTTTGAATATGATCGTGATCACATACATCAGCCATCATTGCTCTAGGCAAAAATTCATTAGCTGACGAATTAAGTCCTACTAACAAGAATGTGACTGTAGTTAAGATCACGGCATTTGATGGCAGAATCAAAAGCAATAATGAAGTCACGGCTCCTGTGGCTACAGCTATTTGCATACAGCTGTGTTTAGTCCAACGTTCAGAGAGCCTAATCCATATTGGCAGACCTATGAGGCCGCCAACCAAAAGAAAAACGAGAATAAAACCAGTTTTATCTTGAAGGTTAAGCGTGAAAGCCACAAAGAAAAAGAAAAGAGCTTGAACAAAATAAGTTGAGAATGAAATCATAAAATTTGCTACTAATAGGCGTAACAAAGGCATGTTAGTGAAAACTAAACTAGCTCCTTTTTTAAAGCCTAAGTGAGGTCGATTTGACGTCACTCTTTCTGGCACGCTCAACAAGCAAATAATGGCCGTTATAGGTAATACAATGATCATAAACCAGCCAATAGCCGAGGCTGTTTGTTCAAGAGTGGGAGTGGTTATCCATTGCATAATGGCCCAACCTCCACCAATCAGAATCCCACCAACCATAGTCATTGCTTGGAGTAGGCCGGTGATTCGCGATCGGCGATCGTAGTCACGAGACAATTCCAATGCCCATGACGTATGGCTAATAGTCCAGGCACTCCACCCTACATACAAAGTGGCGAGCCAGACAAATAAGTGCAGACCTCCGGCATTTTCAGGTGGGTTATACACCATAAAAATAGCCAACATCAGAATTGGTGCCGATAGTGCAAGCCAAGGCTTTCGGCGACCCCAGCGAGTCTTGTAGCTATCCATGAAAAGTCCCCACAGAGGGGCGGCAGTTATGTCGACGAGTTTGGCAGCAAAAAAAATACCACCAACAACAGCCCCTAACCCTAAATGTTCAGCATAAAGCGGAGGCAAAAATACAAATACGGCTGTCACAAGCATGTTCAGACCTAAGGAGGGCAGGGAAAACCCCAGCATCCGCAAGTTAGTGGCACGTATTTCACTCATGACTAGAGCATAGAGGGTGTTCTCTAAGAATCAAGGTTTATTAAAAAAGTTCATTAGCTATTTGATATGATTCGCAGCTAATAATTTAGTAGAGAATATTTGTAATGCCAGTCCTTTTTAATTGCGATAGCATCGATCCTATTACAGTAGGGGATGGCGTAAGAAAACAAGCCCTAATTACTCCTGAACGCGTCAACAATGATTGTATTTTGCTTGACCGATGGACTCTTGATGCAGCAGCTACTATGAAAGTTGATGTAGCAGCAACAGATTTGGCTTGGTTTCAGTTGCTTGATGGTTCGGCTGTACTTGATGGAACAGCCGGTGCACACGAGTTAACGGTCTCTAATGTTGTATTCCTTCCTCCGGGATTTAAGGGCAGTCTTTCTACTGTTAAAGGGGCCACAGTCCTCTATGGAGGTGTGCCGAAAGCAGATCGATTCGATAAAGATTTTGGGGACTCATTGGAGTTTCGCTGCGTTAACTGGAGAGCAGAACCTGCTCTTTCATCTGTGCATGATGCAAGAACTCGAATCTATCTTGTAACGCCAACGCTTTTTGGGACTAAGGCGGTAAAAGGAGAGATGATCATTTATCCGCCGGGAACAAAAGCAGCCCTTCATCACCACGAAGGTGCGGAACATTTTCAGTATATTATTAGTGGAAGTGGAACAGCGATCCTTGGAGAGGAAAATCACCCCATTCGCGCTGGAGATACGCTTTATAACTATGAGTATGAGAAACACAATTTCATCAGTGATGATAAAGAGAATTTAGTTTTCGTTGAGTACTTTGTGCCTGCAGAATGTAGCACCATATGGGTAGATCCTGCGGTAGTTTGTTCATGGGAACCAACAGGACAAAATATTGATGGAGGCGATCCATCCCGGCATATTGATGCTCATACATCCGCAGAAACAATCAACCCCGATGGGGTTTAGAACAAAGAAAAAGATTGTGTTTGCTATGACGTAGCTTGTGTGGGTTTTGTTGGGTTAGCAGTGATAAGCGCATCATGGAAGGCTGGCCTCACAGAAGCCAACTTCGAATTATTTCTGGTGGGATGTACCCGGTTAGTTAGCAATATTACGAAAAAGTCTCGTTTCGAGTCTATCCATAAAGAAGTGCCTGTAAATCCTGTATGGCCGTAGGATTTTGATGAAAAAAATTGACCGCAAGAGCTCCCAGAATCCGGAGTATCCCACCCAAGCGCTCGGCTACTATTGGGGACGAGATTAGATTGAGTAGTAAAAAGACGTGAGGTTTCAGAAGAAAATAAACGTTTGCCGTTTAATGTCCCATCCTGCAAGAATAGTTGGGCAAGGGGCGCAATAGCTCGAGCTGTGGAGAAAAGACCTGCGTGCGCTGCCACACCTCCGAGTCCAAAGGCATTCTCATCATGAACTGATCCTCGTAATAAACAATTACGCCAAGCGTCCTCTTCGGTAGGAGCAATGCGTGCAAGATAATTTTCAGCAGGATTATATTGAATGCCATCCATACCTAGCGGTCTGAAAATCTCATCGTAAACTAGTTGATCCAGTGATGATTTCGTAAGTCTTTCGAGAATCTCTCCTAATAGTAAAAACCCTAAATCTGAGTACACGAACTTGGAGCGAGGTGGGTAGTCGAGCGGCAACCCACAGATTTTATCTATGTAGTTCTGTTTTGTGTCTATCACTGATTCATGGATCGCCAATTTATACAAATCTGTCCACCATAGAAGTCCGCCACAATGAGCAAGGAGATCTATTACTAAAACATCATTCTTGTTCTTGCCTGAAAATTCCGGAATATAATTATTTACAGGTGCCTCAAGTTTAAGAAGCCCACGCTCATAGAAAATCATTGCTAAGGGCGTTGTTACAATGACCTTCGTAAGGGATGCTAGGTCATAAATGGTTTCGGGTGTTGTTGAGGGTGAATCAAGCGCGTAAGTAAGGTGGCCAAGAGCTTTTTCATCAAGAATTTCATTACTATTTCCTGTTAAAAAAACCGCTCCAGGCATCGCGCCTATAGAGATAGCCTTATTAAGAAGTCGAGTTGCGTTTTCGGTTTCCATTAGCTTTCTAACGGGTATCATCTTGCAGATTGGACAGAGCTAAAAGCGCTACTTCTTTGAAAGGGATACCTGGTTTACGATTGATTTTGTATTCAATGAGACTTATGGCTTGAAACCTGCCGCCAGTAGATGCGCATATAAGACCTTTTTCTATGCATTCTCCAAGCTTGGGTTTTTTCCGCATTGACCGGGGCAGCAAACTCAAATGATGAAAACCCCAAGTTGCTGCAACTAGTACGATCGCTACCCAATAAAATGGAATATTAGTCATTAAACTATCGACCCCTCAGTGGGTCATTGCGTAGATTATGTAGTTGATGGCGAAACGATAAGCGAGCGTAGTCATTGGATTAGGATACCAAGGATCATCTGCATGCTCCCATGCATCTCCCATATCCATGTTGTAGTTGATAGCCACCAGAAGCCTTCCTACGTCATCATAAATTCCTCGCCAATGTGGAGACCCTCCTGGCAAATTAGCCAGCGTCTGTCCGTCAGGTCCGCGATAGAGGTGACGGGCCCCCGGGATCTGAGTATTCCTATCCAGGTCATAAAGCACATGCAGTAAGGGATCATTATCTGGGATTTCGACAATTATATGTTTTGGAAAAACACGCTGAATCATTTCAAAAAAATTTGCCCAATCGCGGCTACCATGAAAGTCATCGACAACCAGAAATCCCCCGCGCATCAGATATTCCCTTAGACGATCTGTTTCCTCAATGGAAAGGGTCCAGCGCCCAACTTGTTGTGCAAAAAGCCATGGATAGTCAAATATTCGGTCGTCAAGAGCTTGAATGTGCACACTATCATTAGCAACTTCTAGTCGCGTCAGCCTTCGCAGTCCTTGGGACAGGTGATCTTCTGCTTCCGGCCAATCAATGGCATACCAAGGACGCCATCCACCAAGTGTCGCCTGCGATCCGCTTGGCATAAGTCTAGCCATGTGCAGTTCAGCTTCAGGGTGCATGATTTCCCAGCCTTGACCGTTAGACACGTTATGCCAGCTAATAAGACAGCTGAAAAAAAAGAGCGTTAGAAATTGCAGTATCCGACGTATTATCTGAGGGGGCATACGCTAAGTATAGGCGGGGCGAGCCGTTTGGGAACGTTATTAGTTACCGAATAGTCTTTCCAATAACACATCCCTGATGACCTCTTGTGCTTCTTGTAACAGCAATTGACCAAAATCCGGAAGAATAATTGGTTTTGTAGTGGTACCGCTCAGTTTTAAGGGAATTGAATAACCAACTGCATCGTCAAGCGTGTTGCATTGCGGAATGGAAATCACTTCGGTCATTTCTGCATCGACATCGTAGTTTAGGTTTTTTGATGAAAGGTCCATTCTTCCTTGAGCGGAGATCTTTAGATTGGGGGTGGTTGCTAATAGATCATTCGTACTAGCAATACCATCATTAACCCGACTTTTTCCACGCAGTAAAAGAAACTCAGTGAACTGTTCTTGGTTCGCCGGTGGTCTCGGATAATTTTTTAGACGGTTGAACGCATCACACAGCTCATGATTGAGGTTAACCCCCTGAATTACGCCATTCTGGACTGAGAAATCAAAATAGCCCGAAGCATTAGCTAAAGAATCATTAAGTGTTTTTCCATTACCACTTAGTTGAAGGTCTAAAGTCCCAATTCCTGATATGAGTGCTTGCTCTGATGAGTCTGTCATCATTGAACCAAGCTCAATTGCAATGCCAGAGCCATGCATCGAAAGCAAGGAAGCACCCGCACGTGCATCTAGTTCAATGCCACCCTCTAATTTACCCCCATAGAAATCGGCATTGGAAGAATCAACTCGAGCTACTCCATTTTCAATCAGTAAATTTGTTGAAATATTTGAAAATTTTAATCCAGCGGCTCTTAAGTCAGTGACTGCAAGCTGACCTTCAATTGCGAGCAGGTTTAATGCCTTTGTGGGCAACAGCAGGTCATTTTCCGAGCGTTCCTCGTTTACGCTTTCTTCCCTACCAGTTTCAATGGGCGCTAAGTACCGATCAAGATTCAACTCGTCCATTATGAAGTTAAAGGAGTATGTTGGGTCACCAAAGTTCTCGACACTAAGCTGACCAGTAATATTAGTATCGTCAAGCCTCATGCGAATACTCTCCAGGTTTCCCTGTTCCGAGTTCACAGTTAGTGTAGCGCTGATAGTCGCAGTGCTCAGTGCGGAGGGATCCGATGTTGCTGGAAAATCCTTATATAGTCTTTCAAACAAGGCCTTTGGGGAAAACTGCTCAACCTCTAGTTGCCCCCTAATTTCTGGCTCATTAGACAGGTTCTGTAGCATGAGGTCGCCAGCTGTTCGTAAACCCATCACATTGGCATTCAAGCGATCGAGTTGTAGTGAATCATCTTTAGCCCTGTAGTCAAAGCTTGTATTGAGACTAACGGTTCTCAGTTTATCTGGGTTGAAATATTCAGGTAGAAGATCTGGAAAAATTGTCAGAAAAAGGTCTGGAGAAATTTCATTTGTTTCTAGTCTTCCACGCAATCTTTCTCCATTCTCCAGACGATCTAAAGCGCCAGTAATTTTTGCTCCTGGGATGGTTGCATTGAAATTTCGCAAGGAGAAGACTTGGTTGACGCCAATGAAAAACCCTGTATTCAGCGCTAAATTATTAATTTCAGAAATATTTATTTTCTCAAGAGGACCCGACGGCAACAGGCTTATCAGAGCTGCGGGATCAAAGGCTATGGTTTGCACTTTTCCGGTTGTCTCGCCTGCAGTGGTGGCGAGTTCGCCTTCAAAGCCAATACCAAGTGCAGTCCCTTGAACTTCATTAAGAGAAAAATTACCTGTTCCCATTTCTATTGTGAAACTGGAAGACAGATCAAAATTTCCAATATCTCTGTTTGACTCTAGATTAACTCCTAGAATGTTTAGCGCATCCTCTACAGATGCGTCAGCCATACTGGCTTTTCCAGCTAATCGAGGGGTATCAATTAAATTTATTTCTGACAGTTGCCAGTTGGTAGTGATGCCTCCGACCGTTGTCCTAAGATCCGCAACTTCTGCGGTTTGATTTTCTAAGTTCAATGATCCTTGTTCGGTACTCGCTTGAACATTGAGCTTCTCAGGCCCTAGTGGCGGGTTGATAAGGTCAGCTTGTATTTGCGCATCGGTTATTTGGATGGAGTTATTTTCGGCTGAAAATTCTATGTTTGCCTGGAGCTTTCCCACTGCTCTTTCGTCATGTTGTCCGTCTTCAAGTCTGAACTCCAGCTCTAAATTATTTGCTACATAGTGCTGTTTGCTAATATCAAAGGAGGCGGTACTTGTGGCATCGAAAGTAGCAGAAAAAGTTGGATCAACGCTAATGAGTTGAAAGGCCAAGGAAGCGTCAATAGGTTCATTTATTGTTATTGGGCCGGTATCTAAAGAAAGCTCGGAAAGCACATATCGCACCTCTGTAAGGTTTTCACGCCAGAAAATAATGCCATCACGTATGCTTAATCCGGCAACGTTAAGGTCTCGAATGAGTGGGCTATTGTCTGTCGACGTTTCTGCCGAGATACTGTCGTTGTTAGAGGTTTGTGTTAGCAAGCTTTCCCAATTCATGAGGCCAGCTTGATTACGCGCTAAATTCAGTTCTAGTCCATCTAGTTCAATAGTGCCAAGCTCAACACGTCTTTGAATTAGCGGTAGCAATCGCACTCTTGCAGTCAATTTTTCAGCACTCGCAAAGGGTTCCTCTCCAAACCCCTCTATATTTCCCAGATGTACGCCCCCTGTTTGGACGCCCAGCCAGGGGAAGAAAGTCAGCTCAAGATCATCCTCAATGAGAAAGCTGCGTCCAGTTCGTTCTTCCACTAGACGTGATAAGTCGCTCTTATAGTCGTTTGGATCGAATAGCAATCCGATTATAATTGCGGCACTGACCGATAAGACGACCAGCGCGGTTGCAGCTATGCCAAATTTTCTAAAGATACGCTCTAGCCCCCATTTTCTGGTTTAAGTGCCAGGTAAATAGCAGTTTCCAATGAAAGTTAGTGTATCAGTTTAGATCGCTATAGAGGTTGCTGTTGTTGCTTTTTCGATCTAGCGTAACGGGCTCAGAGAATTATTAAAGGTACTTACAGACAATGGGAAAAGAATACGCGAGCATTTCAGAAGTGGCAGCAATGCTGCGAGATGGCACTACATCGGCTGTTGCATTAACTACCCTTATGTTGGGCCGAATTGCTGATATGAATCCACAATTGAATGCCTACATAACAGTGACTGCAGATTTGGCATTGAAGCAAGCAGAGAGAGCTGATCGGGAGCTAGCTAAGGGTCTCGATAGAGGACCCCTACATGGTATTCCAGTGGCCATCAAAGATCTGATTGATACACAGGGCGTGGTTACGACTGGCGGCTCAAAACATTACAAGACTCGTGTCCCAGAACACGATGCAACAGTTATATCGCGTCTGAGAGAAGCTGGTGCTGTCCTATTGGGGAAAACTGGATTGCATGAGTTGGCCTTTGGGTCCACCTCAATTAATCCATTTTACGGTGCTGTTTCGAATCCTTGGAATCTTAAATATCACCCAGGGGGCTCGAGCGGAGGTTCTGCCGCGGCGGTAGCGGCAGGGTTGGCGTACGCAGCTCTGGGTACAGATACAGGATGCTCGGTTCGCCAGCCTGCTCAGTGTTGTGGAGTTGTTGGACACAAACCAACCTTTGGCTTGGTTAGTAAGGCTGGTGTTATGCCTCTTGTCTCTTCGATGGATCATGTTGGGCCGATTACACGGTGCGTGCGGGATACTGCGCTGGTCCTGCAGGCAATTGCCGGACCAGATGATAGTGATCCTCTAACGTTTAACAAGCCTGTTGAGGACTTGCTTGCAAATATTGATGCGCCTATAGATGGAAAGGTGGTGGCTATCCCACGCAACTATTTTTTTGAAGGGGGTGATAAGGAAGTTATAGAAATTGTAGAAAAATCCCTAGATGTTTTCTCTAGTTTAGGAGCTAAGGTAAAAGAAGTAAGTTTCCCTGATTGCAACGTCGCTTATGAGGCTGCAGATGCAACATTTTCTGAGATTGTTGATGCGAATGGTGAAGCGTTAAAAATGAATCCCTCTGGATTCAGTGATGAGTTCATAAGTCGCTATGAAAGCGTGGCGAGGTATAGAGGCGATGCTTATGATTCTGCCCAGAAGTATCGTCATCGTTTCAAAGAACAAGTTGAAACCGTTATGAATGAGTGCGACGTTCTAGCAACACCGACTTCAACGGTAGTTGCGGCCCTAATAACAGATCAACCTCCTGAGCATGCAAAGGAGCGCCGAAAAAATGCATGTATATTTGATTTTACGGGTCAGCCATCGATCTCTATACCCTGTGGTTTTACTCAAGCAGGGCTTCCAGTGGGGCTAATGCTATCTGGTAGTCTAATGAAAGATTCAACTGTGATGCGGTTCGCGCAAGCTTTCGAGACCGCCACTACATGGCACACTTATCACCCTCCGGAGTTTAGTCAGCAATAAGTCGTAGTTTTTCTCTATACTTCCTACATTGCTATAACGGTAGGATATATAGAATGAAATTGGTCTTAATCATGCTGCCCGTAGCTACTCTCATGGCATGTGCTGAACCCATATTGGAGCTTCAGGAGTCAGCCGAATTAATAAGTCCGGCAGGTCCTAGCAGCGCGCAACCGCACCTTTCAGTTAGTGATGACGATAAGGTAGTTCTGAGTTGGCTTGAACCTATGGGCAATCAAGACGCGCTCAAATTTTCAATAATAGACGATGGCAGTTGGTCTCAACCAAGGACATTAGCAAGCGGTTTGAATTGGTTTGTGAACTGGGCTGATTTTCCTTCGGTTGTACCAATTAATGGCGACCTTTGGGCCGCTCATTGGCTGGTTACACAAGAAGATGGCTATGGCTATGATGCTGTTTTTTCAACGTCTAAAGATTCAGGAGTTAGTTGGTCAGAGCCTTTGCCGCTGCATCTGGACGGTACTCTGACTGAACACGGCTTTGTGACACTCTTCCCCTCACAGTCAGGCATAGGAGCGGTTTGGCTTGACGGGCGTAATTTCATACAAGATGGAGAGTTTGTTTTCGAAACTTTGTCTGGTGAGCTACTAGGTATGAGTCTTCGTCATGCGCAGTTTGATGCTAACGGAGAACGCTTATTTGCAGAGGAACTAAATAAGTTTGTTTGTGATTGCTGTCAGACGGATGTGGCATTGAGCGAAGGCGATGCTTTGCTTGTTTACAGGGGGCGAACATCAGAGGAAGTTCGTGACATTTTTTTTCAACGTTTCACCGGAAATGCATGGGAATCGCCTAAGGCTATTCATGCAGATGGCTGGGTTATTGGAGGATGTCCTATCAATGGGCCTGCTATAGACGCGCTGGGTAATGATGTGGCAGTGGCGTGGTTTAGTGCAGCTAACGATAGACCATTAGTGAAACTAGCTTGGTCAACAAATGGAGGAGAAAGCTTTTCAGATCCTATCGAAGTGGATTCTGAAGGTAGCTTTGGTCATGTTGATGTGGCATCCATGGGAAATGGTTCAAGCGCAATAAGCTGGCTAAGATCAGAGGAGGATGGGGTTAGTCTGATGGTACGAAAGGTTCAGCATACTGGTGAAATGAGTGTACCCATAGTGGTTGCGAAGATAGATACTGCACGCCCCTTAGATTTTCCTCAGATGGCTTATGATGGATCACGCTTGATTTTTGCCTGGACGGACACTGGTGATGCTGAACGTGTGCGAACTGCTGTAGTAGCGCTAAACCCGTAAGTAAGGTCCTATCAGGTTAGTGATAGAGCTGACAAATGAATCTCAGTCAGCATCAGTTGTTAGAAAGCAAAACCTCCAAAAAGACATCAAACTCTACATAATTGGCAATGTTGGTTTTTAGCTAGAGTCTTAAAAGACTAAAAAGTATTACTTTAAAATGTTTGGGGGTTGCTACGGAAGGCTGTCGGACGAACCCTTAATAAAGGATTGGTGTGTTAAACGCTGGAGAAATTAACCAATGAGTATTCCCCATATAAAAAGAGACCGCGATTTATCGCGGTCTCTTTAAGTCTCGGTTCTACGAGAGGATCTACCAGCGACCACCGCCGCCACCGCCACCACTGTCACTACGTGGTCTCATTGGCTTGGCTTCGTTCACTGTCATTGGTCGACCATCGTAATCGGTGCCATTGAGGCCTTCGATTGCCGCTTGAGCTTCCGAATCAGTTGCCATTTCAACAAATGCAAACCCTTTGCTTCGACCGGTATTGCGGTCAATGATTAGATTTGACGTTTCTACTGTGCCGTATGCCGCGAATTTAGACTCTAGGTCTGATTCACCTGCTGAATACGGAAGATTGTGGGATCCTCTAGAGTCGACCTGCA
>JGI24914J38485_100055_pt1 | contig 41496 bp, 38 predicted proteins | sample LinPfosmplate2_FD_38485 | JGI IMG/M metagenome (IMG submission 38485) | reverse complement strand
TCGAGCTCGGTACCCGGGGATCCCACAACAAGGCGGGCGCCGTCGACTTGTGGTCCGAGAAACAAGAAGAGGTTGATGCCCTCAGCCAAAAAGGTGCCTACGTGCAGGCGCTGGTGGCGGCGCAGCAACTGGTCGGCATCGCGCGCGACAATCTCGGCGATGATCATTTCATCACCATCGTCAGTTTGAGTGGCCTGGCTCACTTATTTCAATCGTCCGGCGATCAAGCACAAGCCGAAACGACATTAGCAATTGCCGTCGCAGCTGCATCGTCGCGCCTGGGCGACGACCATCCGGAAACGCTCAATCTGCGCGGGGAATTGGCGCAACTGTACGGGGCACGAGCGGCCTTTGACGAGGCGCAGGTGGTGTACGAGTCCATTCGCAAGGGCTACGCCGACGGTCTTGGTTCCGCGCACCCAGCGGCGCTGAATGCCGAGCGCACGCGAGCGCTCAACTATCAAAATCAAGCGCGGTTCAAGCATGCGGCCAGCGTGTTGGAAGGGGCTTGCAGCGGCTTGAAGGCCGTACTCGGGCCGTACCATGGTGAATACAGTTACTGCGTTTTGCAGCAGGCCAATTTTGTCGATCAGATTGGCGATTTCAAACAAGCGTTGCCGCTCTATGATCAGGCCCTGATGATTCAACGCGCCAGCAAGGCGCCGGACGACCCCGCCCTATACTCACCTCGGATATTCCGTGCGTCGCTATTGAGAAAACTTGGCCGGTTGGTGCACGCACGTGACACGTTGCTTCAATTGGTTGATGACATTGCCCGAGCGCCGGCCCCGATAGATCCGGCACTCGGCCCAGCGAAATCGGCTCTCGCTCAGGTCTATGAAGACATGGGTGACTATCCCAAGGCGGAAATGCTGATTCGCGAGGTGTTCGAGTTTCACTCCGAATCAGTCGGCCCTGACCATCCGCAGACGCTAACCGCCCTCAGCGCGTTGGCCGGGGTTTACCGTAAGCAGGGCCATCTGGCGAGGGCCGAGGTGACCTTCCAAGATGCCTACGAGCGCTTCAAGCGCACGCTCGGCGAGGAACACCCCGCCAGCATCACGCTCCGGAACAACCTCGGGCAAATCTTGGAAAAGCAGGGGCTATTCGACAAGGCGGAACCGCATCTTCGCAGCGCGTTCACGCTGGCGTACAAGGTATTGGGGGAAAAACACCCAACCACTCGCGCCAGCATCAACAATCTGGCCTTGCTGCACGAGAGTCAGGGGGTGTTCGATAAGGCCGAGCCCCTCTACCAGAACGCCAAGACGCTGGCTGAAGAGGTTCTGGGACCCGAGCATCCGGACACGATTGCCATCCTCAACAATCTTGCCTTTCTCTACATGCTCCAGGAGAAGTACGGCCAGGCCAGCCCCTTGTTCGAGAAGGTGGCGGATGCCTGGACCAAGAGTCTCGGTGAGCGGCACCAGAAGACCCTGAAGGGACTCAACAATCTAGCCCGGGTCTATCACAAGACCGCGAAGCTGGATGAAGCCGAAGGACTGTTCGACAAGACCATCCGTTTGCGTCGGGAAACGCTGGGGCCTGGTCACATCGATACGCTGCGCTCCATGCACGATCTGGGCTCTTTGTACGTGACGCAAGGGCGTTCCAGCGAGGCCGGCGCCTTGCTCGCCGAGACCCTTGCGCTGGACGAAAAGGTGCTGGGGGAGCGACATCCGTATACATTCGAAACCCTCAACGCAATGGCTCGGCTGCGTGAGCAAGAGAACAACGCCGAAGAGTCCTTGATGTTTCGAAAGCTGGGTTTCGAGCGACGCACCGAATTCTTGAATCAGATGCTCTGGGTCACCGGAGACAACGCTCGGGAAGGTTACGTGCGTCTGCACAAGCCGGAACTCGACGCGTACTTGCAGCTATTGACGAAGGTGGCACCCGCCACGGGCGGCCAACGAGCCCTTGAAGTCAGCCTAGAACGTAAAGGCATCCTGCTCAAGATCGCTTCGCAAATTCAACAGATCGTTCGCCTCTCGGGGCGCTCGCAGCTGTCCAAGGCTGCCAAGGAGCTGACTGCGGCGCGCAAGCAACTCGCCGCGCTCACCCTTTCCGGTCCGACGGCGAAAACGGGTGACAACCACCTGGAGGTGCTTCATCAGCTGGAAGAACGAATCGATGAGCTGACCGGTGAACTCGGGCGCGCCAGCGCGAAGTTTCAGCGCTCCACGGTCAAATACGATGTCAACAAGCTGGTAGGCCACCTGCCCGAAGACTCCGTCTTGGTGGACTACGTTATCTTCAACGACGGCGGCGAAAGCAAGTTGCTGGCTGGCGTGGTTGCCAAATCCGGGAACGACGCGCAGTTTGGGTTGGTTGTGTATGACAACCTCGATGAAATCCAAAAAGCCGTGGTCGAACACCGTACGGTCATTCAGGACGAAGACTCCGAGGAGGAAGATTTCGTCGAGGCGGGGCAGTACACCTACGATCTGCTCTGGGGGCCACTTAAAGCGCTGATCGGGGCCAGGACCGAGGTTTACATGGTTCCAGACGGCATCCTCAACATCCTGCCCTTCAATGCGATGGTTGATGAGGATGGGGATTATCTGGTCCGGAACACCGACTTGCGTCTGCTCACGTCCAGCCGCGATCTTATCCCCAACCGACTACCCGTGGCCAAGGGCCAGATCGTGATCGCTGCGGGTCCCGACTACAACACCGACGAGGTGCAAAAGGACCAGGTCGCCCTGGCCAAGCGCGGGCGTCGGTCAGTCTCCGTCGATCCGAAATCTCGGGCGGCCGCTATTCAGAACGGGCTGCGGGCGCTCTCGGTCGGCATGCGAGGCCTGAAGTTCTCACCGCTGCCTGGTGCTGAGGAAGAGGGCCGCATAATCACTGCGGAGGCGACTAGAGGTGGCAAGAAGAACCAGATTTTCCTGAAACGTGATGCTCAGGAGATTGTTCTGAAGCAACTGGACCAGCCGCCGGAGATCCTCCACATCGCTACCCACGGCTTCTTTTTGGAGGCGGTTGATGGCCTGCGCAAGAGGTTGCTGAGCCTGCAGCGGGGCTCGCGTCTCAAGATCCCGCCTCCAGGAGACAACCCGCTGCTGCGAGCCGGACTCGCATTTGCCGGCATCAACAGCAACGCCGAGGTGCTCGGCGAAATTGACACGGACAACGACGGGATTCTCACCGCTTTGGAGGTATTGGGTCTAAACCTGACTGGAACCAAGCTGGCGGTATTGTCCGCCTGCGAAACAGGGCTTGGCGAGATCCACGAGGGCGAAGGCGTGTACGGCCTGCGACGGGCCTTTCAGGAGGCAGGCGTTGCCTCGGTCGTCGCATCGCTATGGGAGGTCTCGGACGCCGGCACTCAGGCACTGATGGCCTTGTTTTACAAGAAAATTACCGAGGAGGGTAAACCTCCACAGCAGGCGCTGCGCGAAACCCAGGTTGAGATGGTGGACTCGGACGAGTGGAATTCTCCCTACATCTGGTCCGCTTTCATGATCGTCGGTATGTAACCCAGACCATGGTTTGCGTTGAACGGGTTACGCATTATGGTCACAGGGTGCGTCGAGCGGATACCATCTCAAGACCATGCGCGGTGCTTGCTGGAGCCCAAAAGAGCGAACCATCTCCATTGAATGTCAGTGAAAAAAGATGATTATCAGTACACAGTCAATTAACGTTGCCGCGACGATCTTTCTGGCCCTCGCTCTGGCGACCGGCGGCCTTGTCGAGGCGGCTGCCAAGGCCAAGAAAACGCCTGTTGCGATGATCATGCAGGCCAAGGGCGACGTGACCTATACCAAGAACAGCAAGAAGTGGAAGAAGGTCCGCAAGAACAAGTTTCTCTTTGCCGGCTATCAGGTGAAGACCGGCAGCGACGGTACCGGCACAGTGATCAATCAGGCCAAGAACACCGCCCGAACGCTGGGCCCGAACTCAGTGGTGAACATAGACGCGGAAGGCGTCAAGCTAGTGTCCGGTGAGCTGTCAGATCCCACGGCGGCCACCGGCAACCTGGTGGCGGGCCTTTCCAAGCGCTTCGCAAAAGCCCAGCGATACACCACCGTGCGGCGTGGTGTGTTGAAGGTTGAGCAGAAGACGATAAAGAAACTCACGGTGTCCGCGGCCTATCCGGAACTGGTCTGGCAAGCTTTCGGACCGGATTACGCCTTCAAACTCGTCATCGACGGCAAGGATGAAATGATTGCGCCCAAGGGCGGCGACATGGTCGTTCACAAGCTGAGTGGCTTGGCGCCCGGTGAGCACAGCTATCGAATCGAGATCTTGAAGGACGGCGCCGTGGTTTATGCGCCCAAACGCGACGGTACGTTGATCTGGCTCTCTGATGATGAAGAAAGCGCATATCTAGCCAGCGAAGAGGCGATGCGGAAGGACTCGGGCGGTGACGATTTTCTGATCGCTGCGCACCGGGACCAGAACGGCTTAAAGGTGCCTGCGATGCGCGCGTACCGCAAATACTTTGCGGCCAACCCTGACGACAACGACATGCGCCCGATGTTGATCAAGGCGTACTTTGATCTGAAACTGAAGAATCTGCGGGTTAAAGAGGCTGGGGTCTACAACGAGATGGCGTCTTCGGACGGGTAGACTCCCAAGGGATCTGGCCGAAATAGGATTGCCAACGCCGCCAGGCGAGATGCGTCGGCACTTCGGTCAGGGCCCTAAGTCCGCCGTCACGTCGGCGACGCTACTGGAACCTAAGCGCCTATCCAATGTAAGGGATGGGCGCTTGGGCTTTTGGGTGCTGGAAAGAGAAACAACGATGCCGGGGGCAAGTGTGGGGAAACTGGTAAGACGATATGACGCTTTCATCGCGATTGCGCTATTCGTCGGAGCCATCGCCGCCGAGCGGGCGGAGGTCTTCTCGCTTCTGGAAGAGCAGACACTTTCCGTCCGGCAGAATTTTCGCTGGATATACGGCGACAAGGAGCAACTGAAGTTCTCTGACCAGGTCTTCATGGTCAACACCGATGAAGATTTTTTTCAGGAGTACGGTGGCTTCCCTTTCAAGCGGAGCGACATTGGCAAGCTCGTGAAAAACCTCAAGGCGCTCGGCGCCAAGGTGATCGCGCTCGACGTGCTGATGGATTTCCCGAGTTCCTATGGCGATGACGGTCCGCTTGCCAAGGAGTTGGCCGCCGCCGGCAACACCCTGCTGGTGTCCCAAGCGCAAATTGAAGATGGCAAGTTCATTCGCCTGAACTACCCGACAGCGACGCTTGATTCTGTGTCGAGCAGCGCCTATACGAATATCTCTTCGTCTAGCTCGATCGTGACGAGCCTTTCACGTCTCAAGGTGTATCCCGAGGTGGCCAAGGAGCGCAACGGCTGGCCGTACGCGGTGATGGCTGTCGCCATGTACCTGGGCGTGGAGCCCGTCCTGGAGGGAAACATCCTCAAGATCGGCGACAACATTGCGGTGCCACTGGACGACTTTCAGACTTTCTATATCGATTTCCCGGAGATGATTGCCAGCGCCAGGTTCCTCAGTGACTTCAAGGGCATGTCGGCCCTGGAAATCCAGCATCTCGATATCGAGGACGAGGATGAGATGGAAGAGTATCGGTTTCTGATACAAGACAAGATCGTCATCCTTGGCGATACCTCCGAGGTCTCGCATGACTGGTTCGACACGCCGGTAGGGACGGTCTACGGCGTGGAGATCATCGCCGACACTATCAACACCCTGTTGAAGAACGCACCGCTTCGCCCGGCCTCTGGTGTGACGGAGGCGATGATGGCACTGCTTGGCATGGTGCTCACCATCGCTCTGGCGTTCTTGAAGAGTGCAGCGGTGCGGATGACCGCCTACATCTCGTTGTCCGCGGTGTTCGTTCTTGTGGCCGGCCTGCTCTACATTCATGCGGGCACGGTTGTCTCGATGTCGTATGTCCTGGTGGCAGGCATTCTCTCGATGGTCACCATTGAGTTTCGCTATTTTCAGCTAGAGCGCGACCAGAAAAAGCAGATGTCGAAGACCTTTGGCCAATACATCCCTGCCGAACTGGTCGACGAGATGAACAGGACCGGACAAAGTGTCGGCGTTGGCGGTGAATCCAAGGAAATGACCGTTCTGTTCTCGGATGTTCGTGGATTTACCACGATTTCCGAAAGTGTTGAGCCGAACGAACTCACCCAGTTGATGAACGGCTTCTTGACGCCGATGACCCACGTAATTCACGAAAACCGGGGCACCATCGACAAGTACATGGGAGACGCCATCATGGCGTTTTGGGGCGCACCGCTCGATGACCCCAATCATGCCCAGCGGGCAGTCAAGGCTGGGCTGGAGATGATCGGGGCCATGAAGGATCTGCGCACCGAGTTCAAGAAACGGGGTTGGCCCGAGATCAACATCGGCGTAGGCCTCAACACCGGAACGATGAACGTGGGCAACATGGGCTCGGAATTTCGCCTGGCTTATACGGTCCTTGGCGATGCGGTGAACCTGGGTGCTCGCCTGGAGGGGCTCACCAAGAGCTATGGCGTTCAGATCATGATCAGTGAGTACACCCAGGCCGCCGTGCCGGACATCGCGTGCCGGGAGCTGGACAAGGTACGGGTGAAGGGCAAGGGCGTGCCTGTGATCATCCTGGAACCGATTGGAGTGAGAGACGAACTCGACGCGCAAACGCAAAAATCCCTGGACGACTATCATGCGACACTTGCTTTGTACCGAGAACAGAAGTGGGATGAAGCCGAAGCAGGGTTCAATGCCCTGCGAGCCAATGATCCAGACCAGATGCTCTACGAGCTCTATCTTGATCGTATCAGCCACTTCCGGGAAGAGCCTCCAGGCGACAATTGGGACGGCGTCTACACGCACACGAGCAAGTAGTGGTTCGAAGTCGAGCGGCAGGGCCGGCGCAGGCCTGGGCCCAGGCGGGGGGGGCCAGGGGGGGCCCAGGGGGTGGGGGCCCAGGGGGTCGGACCAAGTTAACCCTTTGATTTCTCAGTATTACCGTTCTAAAAACGCCGATTTAAGCCTCTTAGAACATCCCCAGACGGTGTTTTATATGCGTTTAAGCGACCTGTTTACGTCCCTTAAACGGCGATTAAACCTGCCTTGACGACGCGCTAATGGGCAAAAACCTGCTGATCCAGGGAAGAAAATATCACTTTTCAATGGGTTAGGTTGGTCCGACCCTCCAGCCCACACCCTCCAGCCCACACCCTCCAGCCCACACCCTCCAGCCCACGCCTCCAGCCCACGAGACACTCGCCGACCGTCTGTAGGACTCCACCGAGGTGCTTCATCGCCTGAGCATGCGTCGTCACCCGATAGAGGCTCGTCGAGAGAACTCGTCACAGAACGACTTGCTCAGCCAACGTGGCGCTCGGAAATGTACCTGCGCGCAAATTCTCCGTCAGTGTGCAATCAGTCGCAGCAACTCGCGACTCGGGTAGGCATCCGCTCCCATGCCGAATTCGATCTGTACCGAGCGAACCGCTGCGCGCGTCCGGGCGCCAATGATGCCGTCGACTTTGCCCACATCGTGGCCGCGACGCACCAACGCTCGCTGTAACGTTTTGATTTCCGCAAGTTCGAGCGGCGCTTCCGGTAGCTTAACTATGCCCAACCGAGATGCGCCCGCCAGGCGCGTCGCCAGGTAGGCGGCGGTTGTCGTGTAGATGAGGGACTCGTTCCATTGCAGGTAGATGGCAAAGTTCCGATAGGCGATGAAGGCTGGCCCACGGCGCCCGGACGGCAACAGCAAGGCGAGGGGGGTAGACGCCGCGGGTTCTGCGTCGATATTGATGCGCCGCACTCCGGCATCGCGCCAGTACGACCAGGGCTGCGTCTGGTACACGTCCGCTTTCTCCCACTGAAGGGACTCAGGAACACGTACCTCTTCCAGCCACGGCTCGCCACTGTGCCATCCGAAATCGCGAAGCAGACTCGCGGCTGAGGCCAGGGCATCGGGGACACTGCCAATCAAGTCACGGCGTCCGTCGCCGTCGTAGTCCACTGCGCTGCGTTTATAGTCCGAGGGCAAGAACTGCACCTGTCCCAACTCACCGGCATGCGCGCCGAGCATCTCGTCGGGACTCAAGTCTCCTTCGTCAATGAGCCGCAGGGCGTCGATGAGTTGTGGGCGAAACAGCTCGGGACGACGACAGTCCCAGGCCAGAGATGCAAGTGCCGTCAGGGTCGGAAAGTTGCCGTTGTTAGCACCAAAGTCAGTCTCCAGCGCCCAGAAGGCAGTGATAACAGCGCCAGGGACTCCGAATTCAGATTCGATTCGGGCGAACAACTCACGCTTTCGTTCAAGATGTGTGCGACCGTGCTTGAGCCGATAGGCTGACACCATACGGTTGCTGAAAGTCAAGAAATCTTGCGCAAAAACGCCCTTGGCGCGGTCGCGGGAAATGACCGACCGGTCGAGTGCCACGCCGCGAAGGGCCCCAATTGCAGTGTCGCTGACACCGGCCCGGGAAGCGTCCACCTTGAAGGCCATCAGCCACTTCGAGAATGATTTCGTGTTGCGACAGTTGTCCGCCGCGTTGACGCTCAACGAAGCAATCAACAAAGCTACTACAGCGACGCGGGTGCCAACGCTGCCAGTCGACTTACAGATGTTTTTCATATTGGAAGCATAGCCGAGTGCCAGGGGTGACCGGTCCGGCGTGCGCCAGCCGATCGAGTTCGGCGGACCAGGCGGGCTTGACCCGACTATTTTGGCTTCTGCGACGCAAAATAAGCAGCAACATTGTCGATGCCGTACTCCGACAATACACCCATCATGGGCCCATCTGCGGGTCGACGCGCTTGCCCTATTTAAACGCCCGGACCTGCTTCGCGAGGTAGGCCTCGTGCTGGCCGGCAATTTTCGGCCACATCGGATTGGTGCTGTTGCCGTCCATGCCATGAGAACCGACACATAACATGGCCTTGCCAGCCACTGGGTCACCTCCGGCAGCCAAGGGTCCGGCGGCCAACAACAACAGCAATAGCGTGGGTAATGTGTAGCGATGCGACATCAAGCGTGCTCCTTGTGTTCGGTGATGCAAACGAGTCATGACGATAATTCCTGTGGATCTGGATGAAAATAAGTGTGTACACCTGCCACGCGGCTAGCCTGGAAATTGCATGAGTGCGCGGGATTGTGGCGCAGGGCTCGTGCGCCAGGTTGGCCGATGTTGCGAAAAGCATGGCTGTAGCCATAGTTGAGCGGAGATCGGGCAAGCTGGCGTGCGAGCCCGAAGCCATAAATCTAGGGGCCACAAGTCGTGCAGGCGCGAACTGTAACGGCGAGCGAAGCCTTTGACATTGCCCCAAACACTGGGGATTTCTACGGCGGCTGACGAATGGCGCGCCGCACTCATGCGATATCCAGGCTAGCGACGGCGTTCGCTCGCGCACGTGGCATAATTGAAAATGCGGTGGAAAGACCATCGGCCAACACTGCGGTTGGCGCGCGCACGGTAACGGGCCTTGGACTCACAGCGCTTGCGCCGGTACCCACATCAAACAGGTGGTGATGACGTTCGACACCGCCGAAGTTGAACCCCGCCGGGGACAAAGTCGCCAGCGCACCGGCCGTTAGATTCAGGTGCGCCAACCGGCCAGCACGATTGTTGTCACCACTGCGGCGATCGATCCCAATACGCCACGGTGCACCGTCGGCACGTGGCGCCAGCGCGCGCACTTCCCCTACGTCAACAGCGCGTGACTAATACCGGCGCGGGCAAGCAGCGCCGCAATACGGTCACTAATGTAGCCCTGAGCAATACCGTTCAGTGTGAGCGCCATACCTGGACCGAGCAACTCGACTCGACCTGCTTCCACGACAACACGCTCGAAGCCGATTCGTTCTCGCACGCGCGATTGTGCGTCGAGGTCAGGGCCACGCGCGCTCCCCGGGCTGCGGCGAAAATGGTGCGCATAGAGGTTCCAGACAGGCTGCACGCTGGGGTCGAAAAAACCATCAGTCAAGGGGTGGATGTTCGCACATATGGACAGCAGCTCAACCATTTCTGGCGGCGGATTACGCAATCCGCCGTCCCGGTTTAGCAAGCATATTGCCGATGCCGGGCGACACAGGCTGAATATCTGGTCCAGGCGGCGAAGCTCGGCTTCCCATACCGGGGCCAACTGGTCGCCCCGCTTCGCATCGCGGCCATGTATCAATATCGTTGCTGGAACGTGTAACGCCGATCCACGCCACCAATACAACGGCGCAGTTGCCAACGATGGGCATGCCTTGGAGGGACTGGCGCCGGCCAAAGCATTCGCCCAGCCGGTAGAGTGCATCGAAAACACCGCGCATGAAGAGCACGTCCTCGGGCTCGTCAACCGTCCAACCGTGATGGCTGAGATCAACCCTGTTGACAATGAGGATGACCTTGAAGCGATCGGGATTATCCCTGACAAAGGTCGCGAAGAACTCGCGGTCCTCATCGCTCGTCAGGTTCGCGTCACTCCACTCTATTGATTTCCGCGACATGACGTCGACGCTGCGACCAAGCGGATAACTCCATTCCGTGCGGTTCGAAACGAAATCCGCGTCGCCTTCTGCGATGGCGCGGTCGACCATGATTTGAAGGGCTCCGGGGTCGATCAGCGAGCAGTCACCACCGGTCTTGAGGATAATCTCTCCGTCGAGTCCGGCAATCGCGCCGGCGATCCGCCCCGCGAGATCATCCTCGACAGGATGGGCGACATGATCGACGCCCTCGTCTGCGCAAAACTCGATCATCGGTTGGTTGCGTGGGTCTCCAGTCGTGGCGAGAACGGTCGGACCGATGCCCTCGACGCGGCGCATCCAGTCGATCAGGCGCCAGATCAGCGGCCGACCCGCAAGATCGAGCATCGCCTTGCCTGGGACCCGGCTCGAGCCCATCCGGGCCTGAATGACACCGATGATGTCGTCATCATTTCCCTTGTGGCCGCTTCAAGCCGGTCGAGGCTCCCCGTGAGGGTGCCGCGCATTTCTCTAGAATCCGGCGGAGGCGCGGTGAGGGCCGAGGTTAATCGGTTCATGGTATCTGTTCGAGCAATTCTTCCGTGTCGGCTCAACGCGCACAAGTCATATCCAGAGCGGCTCGGTTGAAGAGAGATTGTCCGACGGCAAGCTGAGCGCCACTTGCTGCACCATGGCGACCTGGTCGCCATATTCGGGCGACTGCCCTTGTAGTGAGACTTCTGGCTTGATCTGCAGCGGTAAGAAGACCAGTTTCGAATCCGTCGGCAATCCCTCAAGCGTCGGATAAGGCGACCGTTCCAGCACGCGGGTGCGCGTGAAAGCGCGCCATGCGCCAAAGGATTTCGAGAGCGGCTTGTACCCGACGCGTGGTTCTCGGTATCCGCGGATCCGTCCATATGCATAGTGGGCGATCGGGTGGAGCATGCTGTGCAAGGTGCGCCACAGAGATGGCATGTGGGCGCCCTTGGCCTTGGTATTTCGAAATGCGGGGGGCGGAACAACGCCTTTCAGAGCGATTGCAATGTCTTCGTCCAAAATCCGGCGCGGCGCTCTGATCAATGCGTCGAGTTCCGGCGCATTATCAAATTCATCTATCGACCAATAAAACGTGTCGCCAAGACGCCCCTGCGCGAGAATTCGATGCGGCACGCCCTTTTCTCGGCAGAGGAGCGAAACCAGCTTGCCGTGCAGGCCATTGCCGCCATTAATGACAAGTGCCGGCCGATGGCTTTCAAAAAGCTCCGCGTAACGCTCGTAAAGTCGTAACGCAGGCATGGATCGAGGAGGCGCGAGTCGACTGGTCGGTGGCTCTACCGTAGCCGAACTTGCAGTATTTCAAATCGTCATGAAGGTTCATGGACAGGCAGTCCAAGTTCTCGAAATCCATCCGCAGGTCCATGTATTGGATACACAAATTGCCGGAGGAGCGGCGGGCCACAACGTCGAAGCCGAAATGGTCGATCGAGGCGCCGCGCGCGAACGCCATAGCGAAAGCTCGCGGCAAATCGCCTAAATGCCCTGACTGATCACTCACACAGCCGGGGTCTGAGCAAGACGTGGCGCGGGGAACCCCGTGGCCACGCCTGTAGTTTCGAGTTATCTTGCGATGTCTCATTGGTAAGTGTTGATTCGACTGCACGCAACAAAATAAAAACCGATGCACAAAAAGTACGATTCGGAACGTCCAAATGTGCGCTATTCACGCAAGTAAGATGAGAAACCATCATGACCAAACACGACTCGCACGCCATCGCCGATGTGCACCACGAACTGCACAGCCATCTTCCACCGGAGCCAGCCTTACGGGCTAAAGCACTGGAGAGCCTGTTGGTCGAGAAAGGCATGGTGGACTCGGCGGCCGTGGATGCATGGATCGAAGCCTACTCAGAACAGATTGGACCTAAAAATGGAGCGCGCATCATTGCCCGCAGTTGGGTAGATGCCGAATTCAGAGCACGCTTACTGGCTGACGCCAGTGAGGCCATTACTGATCTAGAGCTGCAGCAAGGACACTTGATCGCAATCGAGAATACTGCGGAGCTTCACAACCTGGTCGTCTGCACATTGTGTTCGTGTTACCCGATGGGGCTGCTCGGTATGGCGCCTACCTGGTACAAGACTGCCGCCTATCGTTCCAGATCGGTGCGAGAGCCCCGCGTTGTACTTGACGAGTTTGGCGTCGGCTTATCCGCCGACATTCGCATCAAAGTGTGGGATAGCACCGCCGAACTTCGGTACATGGTCATCCCGCAGCGGCCCGCAGGCACGGACGGGTGGGATGAAGAGAAGCTAGCAGAATTGGTAACCCGTAACTCGATGATAGGTACCGAACGAGACTTGTCCAAGTACGTGGGAGCGCAGAGCTGATGGATGGTATCCACGATCTCGGAGGACGCCACGGTTTCGGCAAAATTGACGTCAACGAACCCGAAGAGCAGTTTCACGACCCCTACGAGGCGCGCATACGAAGTATCGTCAATGCGATGAGTCGCGCCCCGGATTGGAACCTGGACTGGTTCCGACATTGCCGCGAGTTAATTGACCCGGTCGATTATCTAAGCCGGCCTTATTTCGACCAATGGGCCCAGACTTACTGCGCCATGCTCATCAACTCGGGGTGGGCAACGGTAGAGGAAGTGTCGACAGGCAAATCCAACGGGCCAGGCCCGCAACTGCCTCCACCGATGAGCGCCGAAGATGTTCGAGCAGCAGTTTTTAGCGCGAAGCGTTTCGACGCTCCCATTGAGGCGGCACCTGCATACGAACTGGGCCAGGCAGTTCGCGCCAGCACCAGCGTGCCAACCGGCCACACTCGGTTGCCCATCTACGCCCGTGGGCGGCTAGGGCGAATTGCGAACCACCATGGCGCGCACGTATTTCCAGATGGCAACGCCCTTAACGAAAAGAACCACGAGCACTTGTACACCGTGGAATTTGAGGTCATGGAGCTATGGCCAGAGGCAACTGACGTGGCCGATACCGTCTCGCTGAATTTATGGGAGAGCTACCTTGAACTCCCCTGAGGCAGTACCACTGCCACAGCCGCTAGCTAATCAAGATAATGAGGCGGTATTCCAAGAAGCCTGGCATGCCCAGGTCATCTCACTCGCATTCAACCTGGTAGAACGCGGCGAATTCTCGAACGTGCAATGGTCGGACGCGTTAGGCGCGGAGTTGGCAAAAGCACGCGATAGCGGCATTCAAGAAGATTCGAATACGTATTACTGCGCCGCCCTCGCCGCCCTGGAAGCCTTACTCGATGCAGGGCAAAGTCTAAGCGCGCAAGCAGTAGATGGCCGCACCGAAGCTTGGCGCTCCGCCTATCTGCGCACCCCCCACGGCCAGCCGGTAGAGTTGGACCGCCACGGTAATAACGGCGCTCGCTCGGAGCCGGACGAGCGATAGTGCCTCTTCCTTCAGCCGGTCATATGAAAGATACTCGCCGCCGGACCGCAATCTGTCCGTTGGACGAAACCTTGTCCGCCTTTCCCTCACGCTGATTTGGGCCAATGGGCGGCCGAAGCAACGCTGCGTAAGGTGTCGGCCGGCACGCAATTTCTCATAAAGGAGCCTTGGTATGAACGGTGCAGAAAGTCTTGTACGGACGATGGTCAAAGGCGGGGTCGATGTCTGCTTCACGAACCCCGGAACGTCGGAGATGCATTTCGTCGCCGCGCTGGACAAGGTCGATGGCATGAACTGCTATCTGTGCCTGTTCGAGGGCGTCGCGTCGGGCGCCGCCGACGGGTATGCGCGGATGACCGGCACGCCGGCCTCGACCCTGCTGCATCTCGGCCCCGGCCTCGGCAACGCGGTCGCTAACCTGCACAACGCCAAGAAGGCCAACTCGCCGATGGTCAATATCATCGGCGAGCACGCGACCTATCACATCGAATATGACGCGCCGCTGACGGCCGACATCGAAGGCATCGCCAAACCGGTCTCGCACTGGGTCAAGACCTCGCCGAACGCCAAAACTATCGCCGCCGACGGCGCCGCCGCGATCGCCGCCGCGAACCAGCCGCCGGGTCAGATCGCCTCACTGATTCTGCCCGCCAACACCGCCTGGGACGATGCTGACGGCGTTGCCGACACGCCGGCTGCGCCGTCCCGCTCGAAGGTCGACGAGAAGGCTGTCAAGAACGCCGTTGCCGTTCTGAAATCAGGCAAACCGACCCTGCTGATGATGACCGGGCAGGTGCTCTACGAAAATGGCCTCAATTTGGCCGGACGCATCGCCTCGGCAACGGGTGCGAAGCTGATGGCGCAAGGCTCCAACCAGCGCCTGCAGCGCGGCGCGGGCATCGTGCCGGTAAACCGCGTGCCCTATCCGGTACCACAGGCCCTCGACGTGCTGTCGCCCTACGAGCACATCATCCTGATCGGCGCGAAGCCGCCGATCGCCTTCTTCGCCTATCCCAACCAACCGAGCGAGCTGCAGCCCGAAGGCTGCCAGCTGCACCGGCTGGCCGAATTGGACGAGGATATGATCGACGCGCTGGAGCGGGTCGCGGACGCGGTCGGCGCCAAGGAAGGCAGTGCGGAGACGCAAAAGGCGTTCAAGCCCGGTATGCCGAAGGGCGCGCTCGACCCCGACACCATCGCCGCCGTGCTGGGCAATCTGATGCCCGAAGGCGCGATTATTTCCGACGAATCGGTGACCACCGGCCGCGGCTTCTACCCGCTGACCGCCGGCGCACCACCGCACGACTGGATGAACAATATGGGCGGCTCGATCGGGCTCGGCATGCCGCTCGCCACCGGTGCCGCTGTCGCCTGTCCCGACCGCAAGGTGATCTGCCTCGAAGGCGATGGCAGCGGCATGTACACCCTGCAGGCGCTGTGGACTCAGGCACGCTACAACCTCGACGTCACGACGGTCGTCTTCGCCAACCGCGCCTATCGTATCCTGCAGGGCGAGCTCGCCAATGTCGGCGCCGAGAATCCCGGCCGCAAGGCGCTCGACATGCTTGATCTGTCGCGCCCCAATCTCGACTGGGTGAAGATGGCGAACGGCATGGGCGTCGAGGCGACCCAGGTGACCGACTGCGAAGGCTTGGCCAGGGCGCTCAGGGCCGGCCTCGCCACCAGCAGCCCCTATCTGATAGAAGTTGTGCTTTGATGAGGGTATTGGCGACACTGACCTCTCCCGAGGGTCGCATCGTTCGTGCCGTGATCATCAAGAAGGGTTTTCCGATCGGGCCGAAGTTGTCCCGACGGTGACGCGCACCAACACATAGGGAAAACAAACAGCGTGTTGGCGGTTTGATAGACGTACTAAAGTCAGCCCCGCACGAGGTTTGAAGGGCGAGTATGCGGCGGCGGATGTACGAGCACCAAGCCATCATCCAAATGTCGGGAAAACCTTACACTGAAATCATCCAATCACTGCCTCGATTGGATGATTTCAGCATTGGATGCGTCGTTTGCCGCGATTATTCGTGCACGAGCGAAAATCAGAGTCAGCAAGCTGGCTGGCCCGGATAGCTCATGAGTGTCTTGACCACCTCTACGTGGCAAAGATGGGCGGCGCCATCAGCGGCGCACCGTCATACCTGCTGGGAACATTCCGCGGGTCACAGCCTATTTTCAGCGCGACATTGAGCGTCGCTAGATCATTGGCAACCGCAGCAATAGTAACCAGGTCATAACGGTCATCCTCCAACGCGTTGGCATCCGCTCCCGCGTTAACCAAAGCACGCATGACCGCGGTGTTCCCCTGAAAGGCCGCGACGTGCAAGGGTGTGCGGCCGTTGTTGTCGGTCGCCGACAGCAGCGCCGCTGACGAACGAGCATCCTGCGCCAACAAATCCACTACCTGTTGCGCGGTGCCGTTCCTCGCAACTGCATGCAATCCGCTATAAGCTGCCAGGGTTGCCTGACTGGGCGGAACTTGTGCTTGGGTGAGCTGAATGTTCCCGCACGACACTCCGACCAGGAACCAAATTCAGAGTGTCGGAAACCAACGCATCACAATCCCTTATCCAGGCGCCATGGGTGGTGGCCGGCCTGCGCAGTAGTCAACCGCGATTGCCGCCGTATGCACCCACGAATAGTTGACCTGCTGCAATGCGATCGTGGCTAAGGCCAGCGAAGTCCACCGTCGTCTTGCCATGCGCGATGCACTCAGCAAGACCGCGGCCGATGGCCGGTCCGACCTTAAACCCGTGGCCGCTACCGCCGCACGCATCGTAGTAGCCGTCAATGCCGGTGCGCGGCCCAATGAACGGATGCCAATCAGGCGTCACGTCGTACAGTGCTGCGTAAGCGCTTAGCAAGGCCATACCTTGAAGCGGCGGGAAGCGCCCTATGGCGCGCTCCGCCATGAGTTCAATAAAAGCTTGATCCGCCGTTTCCCGATAATTATACGGATCGACGTCGAAGTACTCTTTAGGGAAACCCTGGCCAATGAGAAAGCGCCCCTCACCCATCGGGCGCAGATAGATTGCGTCGACCGCGTTGGAGATAGAGACTTCCGGTAGCGGCCGTCCGCCTCGAGCTTGCCAGATCGAGTCCTGCTCACGCACTGCTCGTAGCGGCATGGGGATATTGGCTTGCTCTGCGAGCGGCTTGGCCCATGGCCCCGCCGCATTAACCACTGCCCCGGCCTCAATATGGTCACCGTCGACAACCACACCCGTCACTCGGTCACCATCGCGCCATAGTGCCCGACACGGTGTGCGTACTCGCACCACGCCACCGGCATCGCGAAATTTGCCAATGAAGTGTTCGGTAACACGAACGGGATCGGCATACCCCCCGCGCGCTTCATACGCCACACCGCCGATGTTGCGCGAATCTAGCCATGGTGCCTTGGTCGCAATTTCCTCACTCGTCAGCCAACGCGTATCAATGCCCACCGCCCGCTGCATTTCGAGGTTGCTATCAGCCGCTTGCCGGAGTTCCTGAGGTACCAGCATCATGTACCCAGACTGGTAGAACGCGCCCGGCGTCTCACGTTCCACCTCCTCCAGGACCGCGACGCTCTCCAGTGCGAGGCGCGCCATCAGAGCACTCGAGTAATGTTGGCGAACGATGGCGGCACTCTTACCTGTACCGCCCGCGGCCGGGGCCGCACGCTCCAGCAGCAATACCCGGCCGACACCAAGCTTCAACAAGTGATAAGCGGTGCTGACACCAGTAATGCCCGCGCCAACCACGACGACGTCAAATGATTCACTCATGGCGACTCCGGTCGCACCAGATTTGGCAGGTACAAGACGATATCCGGAAACACGGTAATAATCACCGCTGCAAATAACATCAGAAAGAAAAACGGAAGCGCCGCATAAGCAACACGACCAATCGACACACCCGTCAACGCTTGTAGTACAAACAAGTTGAAGCCAATGGGTGGCGTTATCATGCTGAGTTCAATCAGAATCACCAGGAAAATGCCGAACCACACCGGGTCGTAACCAGCCGCCAATATGAGTGGCAGCGTGATTGGCAGGCTCATGACCAGCGTCGAAATGCCGTCCAGAAACAGCCCCAACACGATATAGAACGCGCCGATCAGTAAGATAAGTTCCACGGTCGAGAGGTTCAGTGTGCCAATTGCCGCGGCAATTTCCTGCGGCACATGCAGGTAACCCATCGTGGTGGATAACAACGCCGCGCTGACTACGATCGAACACACCATCGCGGATGTGACCACTGAGGACAACAGCGCCTCGATAAACATCGACCACGTGAACTGGCCCATCACCACAATCATCGCGAGCGTCGCGGTCAAGCCTACCGCCGCGGCTTCTGATGGCGTCGCGATACCGGAATAAATGCTGCCAATAACAATCAGGATCAAACTCAAAACTGGCATCAAGTCGATCAAGGCCCGACCCAACTCGGCAGCCGTTGGCGCGCCTGCCTCAGTGGGCGTCAGCGCAGGATTCAGATAACAACGTGCGCCAATATACGTCGAGTAGAGCGCCGCTATCATCAGCCCCGGAATGACCCCTGCTATGAACAGGTCACGCACCGAGGTCTCGGCCAGGATGCCGTACACGATCAAGACAATGGAAGGGGGAATGAGCAGGCCCAGGCTGCCGGCACCCGCCAAAGAGCCGATCGAAAGATTGGTGTCGTAACCGCGCGCCTTCAGTTCCGTCACGGTGATGCGCCCAACCGTCGCGGTGGTGGCGGTTGACGAACCCGACACGGCGGCAAACAACGTGCAGCCCATTATGTTGGTATGTATGAGACCACCTGGAATCCTGCGCACAATCGGCGACAGACCTCGAAACAGGCGATCTGAAATATCGGTGCGGAAGATTAGTTCGCCCATCATGATGAAGATCGGTATGGCGGCCAATGCCCAATTGCTCGCCGAAGACCAGGTGATGCCTTTGACGATTGAGCCAATTCGGATAAGCGGGAAGTCGAGCAGAAAGTACAGCGAAAACACCGACACCAGCATCAGGCCAACGAATACCCACGCACCCATGCCGAGAAACACAACAACGAACGCGAGAGTCGATAGCGCAAGCGTAAAAGGGTCCATTGCGCTATCTCTCACCGCCGTCGCGAATCAATGGCAAGCCGACCAAAGTGCGCAGCAGGTAGACGCTCAAGTGCAGCCAAAACACGGCAAGGCCAACCAGCATGACTCCTTCCGGGATCCATAACGGCACTTCCGCGACCGTCTCACTGACCGCGCCGCGACCAAAGTTCCGAGCCACACTGCGCCAGAAGTAGGCAATCTGAAAACCGACCGCGGCGAGTGCAAGGAAAATGGTAACGAACTCCGTTATCCGGCGCCCGGCACCATCATCACCAAGCACCTTCAGCAGCAAATTCACTCGGATCAAACCACCTTGCTCCAGCGCGTGGCCGAGCGCCAGGAACGTACAGGCAGCAACCCCGTAGCCAACAATTTCATCAAGAATGAATGTAGAAGTGGAGAACACCACGCGCAGAATGACTTCGTACATGATGTGCGTTGTCATCAACATTAACACGAGGCCAGCCAGGTACGCAGCAACCAACGACATCGCATCGGTGCCCGCCTGGAGCCATTCAACGCATGCGCGCAATCGAGTCAAGCCAGCTCGCATAGCTCACTCAAGTCCGCAACTCCCAGTTAGTGGTTATCAGTTAAGCCGGTTTCCTGTGCGCTTGTTGGCAGTCACCGGGTGCTCGCGGAGAATGACTGTCGCGGTCCAGTCGGCGCACAGGCAGGTGCGGCCAATAGCGATAAGCGCCAAACGGCGCTTATCGCTAACTGCGCCACAATATGCAGCGCTACTTCAAGCGCGCCCGCAACTCACCCAAGATCACGTCTGCGTCAGGCCCCATTTTCTCTTTCCAGGTGGCGAGCACAGGCTCAGCAGCCTTGCCGAGTTCTTGTAGAAACGCCTTGTCCGGTGTGACCACCGTGACGCCGTTGTCAGCCAGCACTTTGTTGAGCTCCAGGGTACGCTTGCGAGCGAAATCCCAGGCCGCTTTCTCAGCTTCGCCAGCGGCTTCATGCACTGCCTTTTGCAGGTCAGCTGGCAGCGAGTCATACACACCCTTGTTCATGTGCGCCATGTTCATGCCGAGACTGAATGAGAGATCGTTGAAGTGGCTCAAGTGTTCCCAGAACTTCGCGTTCGAGCCGCCTTCCGCAGAGGTCAACACGGCGCTGATACCACCGGTTGTCAGCTGCGGAATCACGTCACCCCAACTCAGCTGAATGGGTGACGCGCCAATCCCCTGAAACGTGGTAACGCCGGTCGGGTCGTAAACGCGCATCTTCAGATTCTGGATGGCGGCTTTGTTGGCAATGGGCTTCTTCGACCACAGTCCGGTCGGCGTCCACGGCGCGGTCCACAGCAGCACCTGCCCTTCCTTCTCGAAGACCTTACTCACCCGCGGCTTGATCACTTGCACCAATTCCCAGGTCGCGTCAAAACCCGGTGCCAGAAACGGCATGTTCGACAGCGTGAAAATTGGATTCATGCCGGAGAACACACCCGTATAGGTGTCTGCCAATGGCACGGCGCCATCCGCCACGGCGTCGAAATGGTCTTTGGATTTGTAACCAAGCGCCCCCGAAGGATGCAACGTCACTGCGATGCGTCCGCCAGACAAACGCTCGATGGCCGCCTTGAATGCCTTATCGGATTGACCCGACGGCGAGGACGCCTGGTACTCGTTCGGGAGATCCCATTTGAACTCCTGAGCATGCGTTGTCACCGCTGCAAAACTCAGCACTGCACCTGCTATCAACCCTGCACAAATTCTTTTCATTTCGATTCTCCCTCGTGAACGTCTAAGTTGGACTCTGCCCACAGGCTCCGCGCCAGATCTAGTCGTCGGACTGGACCGAATGCGGGTAACGCTGCCGCGCCGCTGTTGTGGACAGTTTCTGGTTCTTCAGATCCCAATCAATTTGCGCAATGTCGCGCTTGGCGGGTTCACCAAACCCGCCGCCTCCAGGTGTTTGCACCGACACCACACCGTGTTGGGGCACATCAACAGTTACCTTCGACGACAACTCGCGCGCCTCGCCGTCTGGTTCAAAAACATAGTGCGCGGGCCGCGCCTCGCCACCACCCTCATAGCCCCACGGCGGAAACTTGCGACCGTCAGACATCACCGTGAACTGGCACTCGCTGTAAGGAAAGGCGAAGTCGCGTCGTACACCGTGTCCGCCACGCCAGGTTCCAGGCCCTGCGCTGTCTTCAATCAGCTCATAGCGGGTGACGCGGATCGGATAGTTGAGTTCGACCTCTTCAATCGGAGCATTCTCGGTGTTATGCAGATTGGTCTGCACGGCATCGGGCCCATCTTTACCAGGCCTCGCACCGTTGCCGCCGGCGATGGTCTCCATATAGCAAAAATATTCACCCGTTATCGGACTGTGCCCACCAAATCCGATATTCACGATAAGGCCTTTGCCGGCAGCCGGAATGCGCTCGGGCAGAGCGGGATGAAGCGCCTTGAAGATCACTTCAACCACTCGTTGGCCCATCTCCCATCCACCAACAACCGCAGCTGGCCGCATTGCGGTACACACCAGCCCATCCGGCCCCACCACGTCAATACAGTTGAGAAAGCCGTCGTTCACGGGAATCCGGTCATCGACCAGACACCGAGTGACGTAAGCAAGGCAACACTTGGTCATTGGTCTGGTGCAATTGATCGGACTGCGCCGCTGCTCAACCGTGCCGGTCGGATCAACCGTAATGTGCCCGTCGCGAATGGCTACCGTCATGCGCACTCGGAGCGGCTCGTCCGAGAAGCCGTCATCATCACAAAAAGCTTCAGCCGTAAAAGCGCCCTCTGGCAGCTTGCGAATTTCGGCTTTGGTCCATCGCTCGGTGTATACCATCAGCTGGTCAACAAATCGGGTGATGACCTCGGGTTGGTAACGCGCCGTCAGATCAGCGGTGCGCGCCACACCAACAAAATTGGCACTTAGCTGCGCACGCAGATCACCAAAGGTTTCGCGCGGGGCACGGATGTTGGCCAAAAATAGATTCAACACGTTTTCGTCGAGCTTTCCAGCGCTCGCGATCCGTGTCGGTGGAATCACAATCCCCTCTTGGAACTGCTCGCGATTACAGCCGAGACTCGCAGGAGAGCTACCGCCGACATCAACGTGGTGCGCCATGTTTGATACAAAGCCAATGCGCACACCATCGACAAATACCGACGAGATGATGATGATGTCGTTCAGATGGCTGGCACCCAGGTGCGGGTCGTTGACGATGATGGCGTCGCCATCACCGACATTGTCAGCACCAAACTGAGTCAGCGCCGATGGCACCACCATCGCCATGGTTACAAGATGCGACGGCTGCGAAAACGACTGTGCGACGCACCGGAGGTTTGTGTCGTAAAAAGCGCAGGAGAAGTCTGCGCGTGTCTTGATATTGGTCGAGTACGCGGCACGGCGAATGGTCAGCGCCATCTCTTCACAAATGTTTGTGAACGCATTGCGCAACACTTCGAACGTTACCGAATCAATTTGTCCGTCACGGACCTCAACTGTTTGCTCAATAGCGGCTGACATCTTTTGCTCCCGCGCTACAACTGCCGTTCCGTCACCGGCATGTGAATCAAGAGGTTGCCGTGAGTGTCCACATCAAGGTGCATTTCCGGCAATACCACCGTCGTCGTATCCATCTGCTCGATTACCGCTGGCCCGTCGATGCGGTCACCCGCCGCCAGTTTCGTACGGTCATAAAGTGGCGTTTCAATAGCCGCGTCAGCACCGGAAAAATGAATCATGCGACTGCCCTTGCGAGCGCGCTCAGGGCTATCGTCGGCCGGCGCAACGCGCGCCAGATACGGGCGGTCTACCTCGCCAATACCAGTGACGCGAATATTGACAACCATCAGCTCCTCGGCACGGCTGGCGAAACCATAGACCGACTCGTGCCGGTCATGAAAGGTGGCGCTCATGGCGGCTATGGCGGCCGCGTCAACGGTCTGCGGGATCAAGATCTTCAGCGAATATGATTGGCCGTAATAGCAAACGTCGAGTTCGCGACGAACCTGAATATCGCCCGCGTTAACGCCCTCTTCACGCAACAGTCCGGTAACCTGCGCAGCGATTTCCACCAACGTGTCGCGCAAGAACAGTGGGTCAAGCTCACTCGCTTTGCTCATCACGGTACGCACAACTTCATGGCGCAGATCTGTGGCCAACAAACCAAGCGCAGAGTTGACGCCTGGCGCGGGAGGAATCAGCACCGTACCAACGCCAAGGCGCCGCCCAATGCCCGCCACCAACATCGGCCCAGCTCCACCCGACGCGACCAACACGAAATCGCGCGGATCGCGCCCCTGCTGCACCGACACGAAATAGAGTGCGCTGGCAATCTTCGCGATGGCAATTTCAACCACCGCTTCCGCAGCCTCCAACAAGGTCATGCCGAGCGGCTCCGCCACATGCTCTTGCAGCGCCGCCCGCGCGCCCGCGGCGTCCAGGCTGGTCTCACCGCCCAGGAAAAATTCTGCGTTTAACCAGCCGCGCACCAAACAACAGTCGGTGATTGTTGGCTGCTCACCACCATTGCGGTAACACACTGGTCCCGGCACCGCGCCGGCACTGATCGGCCCCACCGCCAGCGCCCCACCAGGATCAACGTGTGCAATGCTGCCACCAGCCGCGCCGACCTCAACGAGGCTGATGACCGGAGTGCGCACTGGATAACCCTGGCCGCGGTGGGCGGTGACGGTAGCCACCGCGGAGCTGCCAACCTCAAACTCATCTGCAATTTGTGGCTCGCCGTCCAACACCAGCGCAGCCTTTGAGGTGGTGCCACCCACATCCAGCGCCAGCAAATTGTCATAGCCAGCCAGCATGGCCACGTAGGTAGCGCCGATTACACCTCCAGCCGGGCCCGATTCGATCATGTGAACAGGTTGGCGCTGAGCGACGCTAGACGCCATGATGCCGCCGGCCGACGTCATCAGATAAAGCGCTGAGCGCACCCCGCGCTCCGCAATTCGCTCCTCCAATCTGGCAATGTACGGCCCGACCACCGGCAGCAGCACGGCATTGACCACCGCAGTGGAGGTGCGCGTGTACTCTCGATACTCGGGGCAAACATCTGAAGAGAGAACACACGGCAGATCGGGGAAATGCTGGGCGATCAAAGCACCAGCACGACGCTCGTGTGTAGGGTCCTTGTAAGAATGCAGGAATGCGACAGCGACGCTTTGAACATCCTCCGCGACCAGCGCACGCACGGTCTCCAGCAACGCGGCCTCATCAAGTGGCACCAACGTTTCCCCGAACGGCGTAATACGCTCCGGCACACCGCGGCACAGATACCGGGGAATCAGTGGTGCCGGTTTATCGTAGAACACGTCATACAGTTTTGGACGCGTCTGGTAGGCAATTTCCAGCACGTCGCGAAAACCCGCTGAAGTAATGAGCCCGCCTCTGGCGCCTTTGCCCTCAATGATCGTATTCGTGGCAATGGTAGTACCGTGGACGGTGAAACGTAGCTGTGATGGAGCGAGGTCGTAAGCCGCAAGCGCTTTATCAATGCCGTTGACGCAACCTTCAGATGGATCGCCAGGCACCGTTGGGACTTTCGCAATCAGGATGGCGCCAGAGGTTTCCTCGACAAGCACCACGTCGGTAAACGTACCGCCCACATCAACCCCTACTCGATAGGTTGCACCCGGCTCCGCCTGAACAGTGTCCACGCCTCCGTCCTCCAGATTGCGTTAATTTGTGCTGTGTCTGCACACCGATGAAGATAGCTGGCGCGCAGGCGAGTTGAGATGCTTACAGGAATAACACATTCTGCATGATGGGGCGACGACTAAACATTTTGGATCTCCAGCAAGCGCTCGGTCAATTTCTTGGGAGCGGACATCTACGAGGAGACTTTGATGAGTATTACTCTTGCCGTGCACGGTGGCGCCTGGAATGTTCCGGACGCTGACCTGGCCGATCATATCGACGGCATCGAGGCAGTACTACGCGCCGGATGGCAGCGATTACAACACGGCGCAGACGCGCTAGACGTTGTCACACATGCAGTGCAGCTTCTCGAGAACGACCCGCGCTTCAACGCCGGCACCGGCTCACATTTAAACCGACTCGGCGCGGTCGAGCTGGATGCTTCCATCATGGAAGGTAACCAGCTGCGTGCGGGTGCGGTCGCCGCGGTCGAACGGGTACGCAATCCGATTGGTCTGGCCCGAGCCGTTCTTGAACATTCCGAGCACGTGTTGTTAGTTGGCCGTGGTGCACGTCAATTCGCCGATGAGCAAGGTATAGCCGAATGCGACGAGAGCGATCTGCTCGTGGGGCGTGCGCGGGAGACGTATTTGCGCATCCGCGCAGGCGAAACCATATTGGTAGACCAGGAATTTTCATCTGCCCATCCCGCTCCACAAATGGCTGATCCACACATGGGTACGGTCGGCGCTGTGGCGCGTGACGGCTCCGGACTCATCGCGGCCGGCACCTCCACCGGCGGCACCCTCAACAAATACCCCGGTCGGGTCGGCGACAGCCCACTCATCGGCTCGGGCACTTATGCCGACAGCCGCCAGGGTGGCGCATCGTGTACCGGCTGGGGTGAGGGCATCATGCGGGCCGTGCTAGCGAAAACGGCAATCGACCGGCTGGCATCAGCCACCTGCGCAGAGGAAGCCGCCACCCACGCACTCGCTGACGTTCAGCGCCTCGGCGGGCACGCAGGATTGATCATGATCGCAGCCACTGGCGAGCCAGTCGGCGTGTTCAACACCCCGCGCATGGTCCGCGGTCTGGCTTCACAGAGCGGCGGCCTGCGCGTCGGGGGCGAGTTCCAGATGCGACCGTTAACGTGACCTGACTGCGAACCCCGCTCAAAACCTCGCTGCACTATGGCAAAACGACATAATCGGCAACAGCAGCAAGGGAACAGCAAATGACTGACCACAACGCGAATAGCGCAAGCAAGTGGCCAGTTCTGGGCGGAGCGCACACCCACACGGCGACCGGGGCCACGGCGAATCAACACTGCTGGCCGAACCAGCTAAACCTGAAGATTCGCCATCAGAACTCCGCTCTGTCCGATCCCATGGGCAAGGAGTTCAATTACGCCGAGGAGTTCAAGCGTCTCGATCTGGATGCTCTGACCAACGACATCGATGCGTTGATGACGACGTCGCAGGATTGGTGGCCTGCCGATTACGTCCAAGGACACGGCTAGGTCTGCCATACGCTCTAATCCCAGGGCGATGCCCCCAGCGCGACCCGATTTTTCAGTCGGTGGGAGACCGTTGAAAGAATCCGCAACCCACACTCTGCAGTCGTTCACGGCGTAGGCCTTCAAGATGCCGCGGATGAAAATGGACGCACCGCCCCGCCACACTCCTGTCTTAATCAGGTCGCCAGCAATATGCTAATGAATGACGGTCTCAACGCAATGGCGCCGATTGTCCAGCCGTGGGCCGCCAATCATTGTGTGAGCGCGTGAAGGCCAGATTCCGCCAACGTGCTTCATTGCGGCATCTGCGGGCGCGCCTGCGACTGAGGATAGTAACCCCGTGTTTGCATCACGCTGAAACGAACCACGCATTAGGTCCAAATCATCGTCGTAGATCGTATTGCTGACGCACCGCTTCAATGGGTCTATGTGGAGGTCCACTGCCATCTGTCGTCCACCCTCCATTCCACGGCACAGCGAGTTTACCCGGGGTCTGCAATTGATGCCTGTCCCGATATTTTGTCCGCCGATATTTTGTCACGAACATGAGTCCGACAAGCGGCTAGAACGTGTCGCCGCTATCATCCGGGAGTAGCGGCTCAAGATCATCGAGAAACTCGACCAGTGACGACGCGACCTCGCGCAGTGGCGGCTCACCCGGGCGTTCGAGAACGACGTTGCCGTGTTCATTGTTCACGCACAGGTTGAGGTCATCCTCATCAGTGACTGCGATGAACAGACTGAACGGCGTCCCGGCTCGCCGTTGTGCCAGCGCATGGCCAATCAGATTCTCCAGCAATCGATCAAAGTCGCGGTCGCTCCACACCTGCAGCAACGTGAGCTTGCCGTCCGGCGCGCGCATCGGCACGGGGTTGCTGTAGAAACTGCCATAGAAGGACTGAATATCCGGGTGCAGCCGGGTCTCAAGGGCATGTTCGATACCCGAAAAATCAGCGCGTTCTTCGCGGGAGAGAGGGTGCCAGCGCACCTGGCTGGCTGCATCAGGGCCTTCCACGACACACGGTGACGGCCAGTCCTCGTCGTGACTCAGGCTTGGCAGGTGGCCGGTACCTTCGCGCACCGCGTCTAACCAGCGCGATAGCAAGTCCCAAAGGCTTGCCTGCACCGGATCGCGCGGATGTGTGATGTCAGTAGAATTGAGGGGCATCGTCACCTCGATCAGTTGCCGTCGTTAGGACCCGTGCCATGCCAATCGTTCGCTGCCCTGATCCACAGGACACGTCCGCTGCTTTCGAAGTTGAAGCATACTTGCCATCCATTGTATATCCGCTACCGGGCAGATTAGATTGGTCCTGATAGCACCGAGAGCCAGATCATGAGCAACTATGAAAACTATTCGTCGACCGCCGGCAGCTACGATGGCACGCGCTCCGCGACTGGCTACGAATCAATCCTTGGAATGGCCACCGCGGCAGGCCTGACCGGCGGTGGCGTGCTGCTCGACGCGGGTTGCGGTACCGGCAACTACGCGGCGGCGTTGGTGCCGTATTTCTCGCGGATGGAGGCCGTGGATATGAATGCCAGGATGCTGGATGCTGGATGCTGCTCGCGAGAAGCTGGCGCAGTATGTGTCGGTCGACAAGGTCAGCTTCCATCAGAGTTCGATCGATGATTTGCCGTTGCCATCCGACAGTGTCGATGTCGCGATGCTAAATCAGGTGCTACACCACCTACCGGTTGAACCACATTGGCCTGCGCATGTAAGGGTGCTCGCCGAGCTCGCCCGGGCGGTGCGCAGCGGCGGACTGCTGAGCATCAACACGTGTTCGCTAGAACAATTGCAGGACGGGTTCTGGTCTTACGCCCTGGTCCCCGAGGCCGTGGTCGAGATGCAGCGGCGTCACGTACCGTTGGATACACTGGAAAGCCTGCTGGATAAAGCGGGATTCGAACCCGTTTCGCGCATCGTGCCAGTATCTGCAGTATTGCAAGGTGCCGCCTACCAGAATTCGCGCGGACCACTAGCCCCCGCCTGGCGCAAAGGGGATTCGATGTGGGCATTACCGAGCGCCGACGAACTGGCCGCTGCGCTGGCACGAGTTGAGCGCTTGGATGCCACGGATGAATTAGATGACTTCATGCGGCACCACGATGCACGGCGTCCCTCGATTGGCCAGATTACGTTCGTCTTCGCCGAGAAACGCTGATGGTGCTCACGGGCCGGTGGGCTTGCGCAGTCGGTTTGTGTAAGCGGTACACCCTCCCTGCTGAGGAACCGTCAACTAACGGCTTGCGGCAGGTCTATGTTCCCTATAGGTTCTTATCCCATAGGCCTTTAAGGGTGAATCAATTCTCCGACGGGACTCAAGATAGCTAATCAAATCGTCATCACGGAGAAAACCAGCCAGGCTAAGGACGTCCGCGCCGCTATTGGTTCTCGCTATGGCCAGGTTCTTCCCGCCGAAGGTCACCTGTTCGATCTACAGGAACCCGAGGATGTGGTTCCCGAATGGAAGCGTTGGTCGCCGATCCTGCTACGCCCCGAGGGGCTCTACGCCACCCGGCCGGCCAACGGCGGCAACAAGGCCTCCAAGCTAAAGGCCATTCGTGAGGCGCTGCGCACTGCCAAGCGCGTTTGGCTCGCCACCGATTGCGACCGGGAGGGCCAGCTCATCGGCCAGGAGATTCTCGAACATTACAATTTCCGTGGTGAGGTGATGCGGGTGCTTTTCACCGCGCAAGATCCCCAGACCATCCGCGACTCTTTCATCCGCGCCAAACCGAATTCGCAATACGCGCGGATTTACGACGCGGCGGTAGCACGGCGCCAGGCCGACCAGATCTACAACCTGTCCCTCACCCGCACGGCAACGGTCATCCTGGGCAAGGGCGTCAGCGGCGTCATCGGTGTTGGCCGCGTGAAAACACCGACCCTCGCCATTGTCTGTAAGCGCGAACTGGAGATCCGCGACTTTGTCGCCGTACCCTATTTTGAGATCGTCGCAACCGCCAAGGTCGCGGGCGGTCAGTTCAAGATGCGCCACGCACCAAAGGAGAGGATCCTCAAACGGGCAAACGCCGCCAGCGTCGTCAAGGCCGCGAAGGACTTCGAGGGCCCGCTCGGTATTCGCGTCACGGACAAGCGTCAGGCCCCGCCCAGGCTGCACGACCTGCCTTCATTGCAGAAACTGTGTGCATCGCGCTTTGGCTGGCCTGCCGCCAAGACGTTGGAGGTGGCACAGGCACTCTATGACGGTGAGGGCAAGAAGATCATCACCTATCCCCGTGCAGAGGTGCGCTATTTGCCTGAGAACCTGGCCTCGGACGTGCCAAGAATTGTCGCTGGGCTGCAGGTCGGCCAGTCGTTTAAGTCGATTCCGGTTCCGTCATCACCCGTCATCCGCAAGGGCTCGCGCGGCTCGTTCCACGACAAGGGCCTAGAAGGCGCCAGCCATCACGCCGTCATCCCCAACGTCAACACGATCGACATCCTGCGAGAAGTCTGGCCACGTCTTTCAATCGACGAGAAAAAGCTCTTCGATGTAATTGCACGAGGCTATCTCGCCGCGGTCATGCCAGATTTTCGCTATCGGCAAACAATCGCAACCCTGGATGCCAGCGGCTTTGTGTTCAAGGCGACCGGGCGACAGCCGATCGATCCGGGTTGGCGTGCGGCATTCCCCAAATGGCGGCCTGATGAGAAGGGCGACGACGCGCAATGGCTCCCTACGATGAAAAGCGGCGAGACGACTCAGTTACTCAATCCGACCATCGAAGACAAAGAGACCCGCCCGCCGCTGCGATATAACGAAGGTACGCTGATCGAGGCGATGCAGAATGCCTGGCGCTTCGTTGACGATGAGAGTCTGCGTGACCGGCTTAAAGAAGCCAAAGGAATCGGCACGCCGGCGACACGCGCTGAAATCATCGTCGGGCTTAAGCGTCAGGGCTTTTTGGCCATTCAGGCCAAGAACGTCGTGCCCACCGAAACTGGCCTGGCCCTGTACGGCGTTTTGCGAACAGCCGATCCGGCGCTGGTTGACCCCGGCGTCACGGCGCAACTCGAATGCCTGCTTGACGATGTCGTCGTTGGCAAGCAAGACATGGTCGGTGCCATTGACGCCGTATGCGCCGCGGCCCTGCGCATCATCGGTAAGCTCAAGGACGGCTCGCCCGGCAATTTGCCGCCAGTGCTCGGGGGGGGCGGCAACGCCAAAGAGCGCCCCCCAACACCTGCAATGAAACGGTATGCGGTCGCCATCGCTCGCCAGAAGGGCATCAAACTGCCGGCTGGCTATACGGTGACAGAGTCAATCTGTCGACGCTTCCTTGAGCAGCATGCCCCGAAAAAGGCAGACGCGAGAAGCGACCAGGCGAGGTCGGTCAAACGGCCAGCAGCGAACTCATCTGAACCCAAATCCAGCGCAAAAAGAAGGCGTGCACGCAAAGCCAAACCCACCAGCGCGAGGCCCGACGTGCCCTCAGCGCGAGTGCAAAAAAAATCCGAAGCCAACACGCCGCTGCGGATCCCATTTGGCAACAAAGAGACCGCCCAGAAGCTTGGCGCCCGCTATGGCTCGGGCGGCTGGTATGCGCCCCCAGGTGTCAGTCTTGACGCCTTCAGCAAACGGGGCTGGCTGTAAGCTAGCGATTTGGGTTTCGGGTCGCATGACATGTTCGGCCGGCCTAACGTTGCTATGGCGCGCATTACAGGGGCCGATCTTTCAAAGATACGTTCACAGACGCCATCTGGATCAAGCCTACTTACTCTTCCAGTGTCGTGACGCCGGACCATACGTAGGGGGCCGGCGGGCAAGTTCGCCGCAGCGGTCGATGTAGAGGTTCGCGGCGCCATCATCGGGGGCTTGCAACACGCACTCCATGAAGCTCAACCGAGCCTGTCGAAATTCCCCCTTGCGGTACATCATTAAGCCTTGAGCGAACGTGGACTGGTAGCCAATCTTCATCTCTCGTGGCGAAGCAGGGTCGGCGTCGAGCACCTCGTAAATGGCGAAGGGTTCTTTACGCCCCATGACAACCACCTGCTCCAGTTCACGGAGGAGCGGCTTGTTTGGACCCGACAAGGGCCGCTGCGCTGCTCTTTTCCGTTCCGGTTTCGCCGATAAGCAGGGTCGAGAAGTTTTCCATGTTGTGCCAGATGCGTGATGCGTAGACACCCATGTCGTACGTGAACACGTTGTTCCACAATGACAGCCGCAGGCGCTGCATGGCCCAGCCTCTACCGGGCAGCGAGCGCAAGATGAAAAAGAACGCTCTGCGCAGCTGGTAGGCAAACCCGAGCTGCCGAGGTTGGCTCCTAACGCGCTATACCACCGCCCGTATGCCCGACCGATTCATCACGCCTGTCCCAGCGCCAGGCAGCGTGCGATGGTCTTGCGGTGATCGATGGAAGTCCCGAGGCGCATGGTCCAGGCTGCCGCGCGCCGGTACCATAGCTGTTGATCATACTCGCGCACCTGCGCGACGCCGCCGTGGATCTGGTTCGCCTCGCGCAATGCAGCCTGACAGCGCTCGTTGACGAACGCCTTCGCCGTGGCGATTTGCAATCTTGCATCCAACCCTTCGCTCAGTCGCCACAGCGCCTCACGGGTCAACAATTCGGCGCCATCCACCCAGGTGATGATGTTGGCGCACATATGCGCGATAGCTTGAAACTGGCCAATCGGTTTGCCGAACGCCTCACGCTCCTTGGCGTACTCGACGGCTCGCTCCACGGCTCTGCGGCTGGCGCCCACCACCATGGCGCAGTTGAGAATCACCGCCAGATCGAACATCCACTCAACGGCGGGGCCCGCGCCGTCCACCGGGCCGACAATGTCGTCGCCAGAGACGAAGACATTATCCAGCGTAATGCTGGTCTGATGTTCACCGGCTAACGTTCGATGGGAGACGCTCGAAACCCCTTCGGCGCTCGGGTCCAATAGCACCAGAGTGAGACCGTCGCCGCCCGTTTCCTGCGACGTTCTTACGGGCACCAGGCACGCTGCGGCGCCGTCGAAGCCATCAACGAAGTGTTTGGCTCCAGTCAATCGCCAGCCGTTGCCGTCCGCACGGGCATCAAGCATGAGATTGGCCGGGTCGATACCTGGCCGGCCTTCCGAAAAACTCCACGCCAGATGGCATGAACCGGTCGCCGCATCATCCAGAAACCGCGCCTTTTGCGTGTTATTGCCGAAGCGGGCGAGGGAGAGGGCGGCGACCGTGTGACCATGCAACGGCAGTGGTGCCAACGCGCGACCGGCTTCCTCGAACAATAAGCCAAGGTCCGAGAGGGGTGCCTCCGAGCCACCGTGCAAGGCCGGCAATGCGAGTCCGAGCCAACCAAGCTCCGCCATCTGTTCCCAGAGTGAAGAGTCAAAGTCAGCCGCCCCGTCCTCAATGGCACGAACCCTGACAACGTCGCACTCGGCCTCAAAGAAGCTGCGAATCGCATCGCGTAACAGTTCTTCGTCCTGATTCAGCAACACATCCATGGTGATTACCGGCTTTTGGGCAAGCCGAGGCCGCGCGACGCGATGGCGTTGCGCATGACCTGGGTGCTGCCGTGGCCAAAGGTGGATACCATGGCGCCCACGTATTGCCGGGGGAAGCTTCCATCGCTGGGCGCCAGATCTCCCTCCCACAGCTGATGGTAGTCGCCCAGTATCTGACTGGCATACTCGGTCGTCTTGACCTGAAACTCTGGGCCCCAGACCTTTTCCGAGGAGATTTCGTACGGTGGGTTCATTCCTCGGCGCACCATCGAAAGACTGCGCATGGTGAACAGGCGGGCGACCTGCGCTTCGCAATACAGCTCCGCCACCCGGTCACGCACTAGCGGGTCGCGCGCCAACGCCTGACCGTTCGGCTCCTCACGCACGTACTGCAACAGATCCTCGAACGGCGAGACGTAAACGCAGTAGCGTCGTGCACCCGCGCGGCCAAGATTAAGTGCCGCCGCACCGATGTACCAACCGCGATTGCGCTCCCCAAGAAGCGCCTCCTGGGGGACGCGCACATCGTCGAAGAACACCTGATTGGTGCGTCCACCGGGTAGCGTATGCAAGGGCAACACGGTGATGCCGGGCGTATCCATAGGCACCAGGAAAATGGAGATACCATCGTGCCGCGCCGCATCAGGATCGGTGCGAGCCATCAGATAGATGTGCGATGACTGCTCCGCGCGTGTGGTAAATACCTTCTGACCGTTGATAACAAAGCCGTCGTCCTGCGCCACGGCTCGGGTTTTGAGCGAGGCGAGATCGGTGCCACCGCTAGGCTCGCTATAGCCGAGCGCGAAGGTCACTTCACCCCGTACCATGCGCGGTATGAAGTACCTCTTTTGCGCCTCCGTGCCCGCCACCATGATGGCCGGCGCCTGTTCGATGAAGTTGCCAAGGTTGAGTGGCACGCGCGCCCGCGCCAACTCTTCTTCAAAGATATATTGATCGATAAGATCGGCATTGCGCCCGCCGTACTCTTCAGGCCAGCTCATGCCTATCCAGCCCCGTTCACCAATGGCCACAATCAGTGCTTTAGTCAGGGGCCCGAGTGACTCGCCCGCCGCTGATGCCGCCATCTCTGCGCGGATGCCATCACTCACGTTTACCTCCAGGAACTCGCGGATTTCAGAACGAAACTGCTCGTTCGCGTTACTGAATGCAAAGTCCATCACGGCTCCCTCTCCACAGATTTAGACCAAGCCATGCTACACCGGCGAGGGTTGGGTTCGCACGCTGCGCCGTACTTCGAAGCGAGTACGGAAGGATCCGATACCGCCGACCTCAAGGATGCGGCGATGCTATTGGACGCTTTCTCCCGCTAGCCCGAATATTTCACGAAAGAAGAGGGCGAGGCCCCTATAAGTTGATATAATTCAGTTGCTTACATTGAATTACAACAGGACCTCACCCGTGACAGACTGTACCCAGAGTGAATTCGATTTTCCAGCGGTAAAACGCCGTCGAGTGCAGGCCAGTTTCGACGGCGGCGCGATCACCTCCGACGGCGGCGCGCTGTTGCTTCGCGAGGTCGACCGGACACTTGGTTTGACCGCAGCGGTGGCACGCGCGTTGGGCGATACACGACGCCGTGCCAGTTGTACCCATGACTTGACCACGCTGTTGCGCCAACGCATCTTCGCCCTGGCGCTAGGGTACGAAGACTTGAACGACCATCAGCAGTTGCGTCACGACGTGGCGTTGCAAACGGCGGTCGATGCGCAGCAGTTGCTGGGAAGTCAGTCGACGCTGTGTCGGCTGGAAAACGGTGCCGGACGTGAGAGTGCGATTGCACTGCATGAGGTGCTCATCGAGCAGTTCATTGCCTCATTCAAACATCGCCCGAAGAAGCTGGTGCTCGACTTCGACGCCACCGACGATGCGGTGCACGGTCAGCAGGTGGGTCGAAGCTTCCACGGTTACTACGACCGCTACTGTTTCTTGCCACTGTATGTGACGTGCCGTGACCAGGTGCTGGTGAGCTACCTGCGCCCGAGCCGTATCGATGGTGCCAAACACGCGTGGGCGATTCTTTCGCTGTTGGTCAAGCGGTTGCGTCAGGCGTGGCCGAAGGTGCGCATCGTCATGCGTGCGGACTCGGGGTTTTGTCGTCATCGGATGCTGCGCTGGTGCGAGCGTCACGATGTGGGCTACATCATCGGACTGGCGAAAAACCCGCGCCTGGAGCGCCAAAGCGCGTCACTGCACGAAGCGGCCACCGTGCAGTTCGAGGCGAGCGGTAAGAAGGTGCGCTGCTTCGGCGAGTTTGCCTACGCGGCGAATACCTGGGACCGCACGCGCCGGGTCATCGCACGCATCGAGGTGAGCGCCAAGGGTTTCAACCCGCGTTTCGTGGTGAGCAATGTCAGTGGCAAGGCCAAGCCACTGTACGACAAGCTGCACTGCGCACGCGGCGAGATGGAGAACCGTATCAAAGAGCAGCAACTTGATATGTTCGCCGATCGCACCAGCTGCCATCACTGGTGGCCCAACCAGCTGCGCCTGTTGCTCTCGACACTGGCCTACACGCTCGTCGAAGCGCTGCAGCGTCTGGCGCTACAGGGCACGCCACTGGCACGCGCCTACGTCGGCACCATCCGGCTGAAGCTGTTGAAAATCGGTGCCGTCGTGATCCGCAATACCCGGCGTGTACGGCTGATGCTATCGAGTCAATATCCCTATCAGGACCTGTTCGCGCTGGTTGTTGCTCGACTACAGCCCGGATAGCTTCCCAAACCGCCCCGGCTCGAACCGAACGCCTCCGGCGTCGGGCGGGCTCGTCTGCACGGCGCACTCGACGAGGCCGTCGGCCTCAATTGTTCATTCCTTGACCAATTCGATGGCATCAACACACCCATCACGCTGCATTCCACTCGCAAGTAGATACGAAACGGTGAAATACAAGACTACAGACTACGAACGGCGTTCCTTGTGCAATATTCGGGCTAGCATGCCGATGCACCGCCCGGGGGAACCGGGCAAGAACGGTCATAACTGACGATTGAACATCCCGAACAGGCGCTCCCAGTGCCGCTCAGCACACGCCTTGTGATACTTGCCTTCTCGTTGCGGAAAGACAAAGCCATGCTCAGTGTCCGGGTACCATTCGATACGGTAATTGATGCCCGTAGACGCAAGATGCGCATCTAACTGCTCAATCATTTCTGGCGGCGCCCATTCATCAGTCTCCGCGCAGCCAAAATACATCTCGCCGCGTATTTTCGCCGCCGTTAGATGAGGCGAAGTAGGTTCATCGCTAAAGAGACGTACTCCGTGAAATGAAGCGGATGCCTTAATCCGCTCCGGGAATTGCGCAGCTGCGGCAAAGACAAATGGGCCGCTCATGCAATAACCAACAACCCCTACTGGTCCATCCGATGCGCCCGCTTCATTTTCCAGATAATCGAAGATCGCCTGCGTGTCCTGACAGACCATGGCATTAGAGATGTTGTTCATCATCTCAAACATGCGCTCGCGCGTGGCGCCAGGCATCCCTAGATGAAACTCGCGCGCATCGCGGTAATAGAGATTGGGTAGCACGACGTAATAGCCTACCGTGGCAATACGGCGAGCCATGTCGTGCAGCTCCTCACGCTTACCCGGCGCATCCATATAAAAGATGACGACGGGATGTGGACCATCGTCTTCTGGACCGGTGATAAATGTATTCATATCACCGTCCGCCGTACGGATATCTATGTGCTTCTCTAACATCTTCTGCTCGTTAAATAATATGTATGGGCCAAGACTGCTCCGCTACTGTGCTGCTTCAGCCAGCACGAGCCAAAGGTCAAATGAGGTTGTGCGCCTGATGTGAGGCCTTCTTGAATCGTAACACTCGTCCGAAAATCCTCATACGCCCTTGGTACGGCTACGGCGAATACCAGAACCCGGATCTGCGGAAATATGGGTAAAGGTTGAGGGCGGGAATCCAACCGGCTCCTACAAGGACCGAATGGCCTTGGCGATGGTCAAGGAGGTTGAGGAGAACGGCGAATTGACTGCGGATATGTCGTTGCTGGAATGTACCGGCGGCAGCACCGGGTCCTCCCTCGCCTTTGTCTGTGCAGTCAAGGGCCACCGGTTCACCGTCATCTCTTCGGACGCCTATGCCCGAGAGAAGCTAGATTCAATGCGAGCGCTTGGCGCCACCGTGCTCGTCGAGCCCAGTGTCGGTGGCGTTGTTACGCCCGACTTGTGGCCGCGAATGTTGGAGCGTGCCCACAGACTCGTAGAGGCGGGCGGCTACATCTTTCTCGATCAGTTCCGCAACACGGACGCCCCCTCGGTTACCGGCAAATGGGGCAAGAGCTCGTCCATCAGTTGGGGAAACCTATCGACGTGTTCTGCGGTGCGGTAGGGACTGCCGGGATGATTGTGGGAGTAGGCTCTACCGTCCGCGCTGCCTGGCCGGATGCTCGGATCGTTGCGCTTGAACCGGACTCGTCACCCGTCCTCTGTGGTGGAGAGCCTGGCCCGCACGGAATCGATGGGACAGCGGCAGGCTTCGTTCCTCCGTTGTTCGATCGAAACATAGTGACTGAAGCCTTGTCGTTGCCGGAGACCGATGCCCGTGACATGTCTCGGCGGCTGGCCCGAGAGGAAGGGATCTTCGCCGGCACATCAACCGGACTCAACATGGTGGCCGCGCTTCGACTGGCAAAGGAAGTCGGCCCCGGCGGGACGGTAGTTACGATTGCCTGCGACACTGGCTTCAAATACCTAGATGGCCCTCTGTATCGATAAATCTCTCTCATAACGGCTGGGTGCGCCCACAAATCGGCGTAACATTGCGCGCAATAGACATCCGAAGTTCCGCGCAGAAGAGGAGCAACTAGTGCTGACGATCTGGGGCCGCAAGAGCTCGTTTAACCTACAAAAAGTCATGTGGTTGGTGGATGAACTAAACGTCCCCCACGACCATATCCAGGTAGGCGGTTCGTTTGGCGGTCTGGATGCGCCCACGTTCCGAGCAATGAATCCGCATGGCAAGGTCCCGGTCATTGACGATGACAATACTGTCGTATGGGAGTCGCACGCAATCTTGCGTTATCTCGCAACGCGTTATGGCCGCAACGGCTTTCGCCGTGACGATGCCGCCTACGCGGCCAACGACGACCAGTGGCTAGATTGGCAGGCAACACGCTTGCAACCAGATTTCTTGATGGGGGTGTTCTGGGGCTTCTATCGAACGCCCGCGCCAAAACGAGACCCGCTAGCGGTCGCGCGTTCGATAGCCGCTTGTTCGCAACATTTCACGTTAATCGACGGCATGCTTGATTCGACATCATGTGTACTTGGGGATGAACTACGACTCGCCGACATCAGTATCGGCACGTGTCTCTACCGATACCTCAATCTGGACATTGAGCGCCCTCGCCTACCGAACTTGGACCGCTATTACGCGGCGCTCTGCGAACGCCTGGCCTACCGACAGCATGTGATGATTCCATTCGACGACTTGTTTGGTCGGTTGGATTTCTAGCTTTCGGCCGTAAGCGCGCTGCGTTGAGCCAGGCGTCGCGTGCACCGCAAGCGGCCAGAACGCACATAAAATACCCCGGTGATATGCTTCTTGGATGACCGAACTCTGCGACGTTATCGGGACAGGTTACGCTGGCCTTCGTAAGCCCGATCCTTCGGTCGGACGGGCGATAAGCAGCGCCCTGGGCGATCCGGCAACGGCCATAAACGTTGGGTCCGGTAGCGGGTCCTACGAGCCGTCGGAGAGATCGGTCGTGGCAGTTGAGCCATCCATGACGATGATTGCTCAGCACCCACGCGATGCCACCTCTTCAAGCGACCGCAATGGCTCTTCCATTTCAAGCGGATGCTTTCGACGCATCTCTGGCAATCCTGACCGTACACCACTGGCCAGACAAGGCCCGGGGCCTTAGAGAGCTACGCCGCGTGTCCCGCGATCGCGTGGTGATTTTGTCTTGGGATCCAACGTATGCAGGTTGTTTTTGGCTGACCGAATACATTCCTCAGATTGCCGATGAAGTCCGCCGGATATTCCCCATGCTGCATGAGTACGAGCCCGAGCTTGGGCCAGTAGAAGTAATTGACGTCCGTATCCCGCACGACTGCATCGATGGGTTTATGGGAGCCTATTGGCGGCGCCCTGAGGCCTACCTGAATCAGAGAGTTCGTGCGGCGATATCGACGTTCGCGAAGATAGGAGACGTAACGTTAGGGTTGACGCGATTGGACCGCGATTTAAAATCTGGGGAGTGGAACCGTCGCGATGGAGACATTCTTACTGGGGCGGAAATGAGCCTGGGTTATCGCTTGATCATCGCTAAATAGCGAATTGAGGATAAAAAGTCTTGCTGCCGGCCTTCAGTGCAAGCCTTGCGTTGCGCCCGGTGTCGGGCTCTCATATAGGGGACCCTTACATTGCAACCCCTCAGACTGGGTTGCGCTGCAGCCGCCACTAGCTACTGCGAGAATGTCATCGTGAGCAGAATCAAACGCATCAAGATCCAGGAGTACTCCTACCGGCTGGAGAACTTCGGGCCAAGTATCTCAACATTCACCGCCGGTGTGAGCATGGATGCCACCAAATTCATCGTGACCATCGAGACGGACGATGGATTGAGCGGTAGCTACGCGCCGCATTACGGCGCGACACCCCAGGCACTTGCACAAGTTAAAGCGATGGCGCCCGCTCTCGTCGGTGTGCCAGCGGCTCAACGTGAGCTCATATTCGAGAAGTTAAAGCTGGCATTCCGTCACTTCGACAAGATCGGCATTGCAGCGCTGGACGCCGCGTTGTGGGATTTAGCGGGCAAGAAGCACGAAGCGTCGGTGGCGGAATTGCTGGGCGGGTATCGTGAGCGACTACCCGTCTATGCCAGCACGACACCTGGACAGACATCACCAGGCGGTCTCGACAGCGTGGGCCGCTACGCCGACTTCGCGGAGTCGTGCATGGAGCGGGGCATCCCCGGTTTCAAGATCCACAGCTTCTTCGACGGCAACGCACGCACCGAAATCGACATCATGACGGCAGTTCGAACCCGCGTCGGAGACGGCATGAAACTGATGACCGACCCGGCCTCGTCGTTGCCGTCGTTCATGGATGCGGTCGAGGTCGGCAGAGCGTGTGACGATTTGGGGTTCTTCTGGTACGAAGACCCTTATCGCGACGCCTCTTCCAGCGCAGTCGCCCACAAACGGCTGCGGGATTTCATCCGCACACCGATGCTCGTCGCGGAGCACATTCGCGGCTTCGAACAAAAAGCGGACTTCGTACTCGCCGGTGGCACGGACATCTTGCACATTGATCCGGAGCTCGATGGTGGTATCACTGGCACCATGAAGCTCGCACACTTCTGCGACGCGATCGGCATGGAGGTGCAGCTGCACACGGCCGCCCCGATACACCGTCACTGCATGGCCGCGATCCCCAATACACACTTCTACGAACTCGGTCTGGTCAACCCGGATCGAACCTGGAACGGTCTGCAACCACCCATCTATGCGGATGACTACGGCGACAGCGTGGAAGACGTCGGCGCGGACGGATGCGTGCCGGTGCCCACCGGTCCGGGGCTGGGGGTGACATACGACTGGGACAAGATTAACGCGTGGGAGACGGCCAAGGTGGTCGTCGAGTAAAAACCTATGAGTGAAGACCTGGACGAGCGAATCCAATCACAGGACGAATGGACATTTCGGGAATGCGTGGGACTTGCCTCTGAGTTTGGGCTCAAGGCTCGTACCGTCGTCGTGATGGTGCTTGGCGCAGGCAAGCGATACGTTGATGGTGAAGGCCTCCCGAGCGAAGCCGATGGCCCGAAAGACAGACTCTCTGACTGACCGGTACAGCGCCGCATTCAGCTCCGCCATCGTTCAATCGGGCTCGATGACAAACAGCACTTGCGCATATTCGACTAACGATGCTTCCTCTGCACAGATGTAGACGATCGTCCCAGTGACGCCGGCATGAATAGTTGTATACAACTTCATGACCTCGACCAGGCAGAGCGGATCATCGGCGGATACATGGGAGCCGACTTCCGCAAAAGGTGGCGCGTCCGGCGAAGGACGGCGATAGAACGTTCCGACCATCGGCGCAGTGACCGTGACCTGCCCTGGGCCGACGGTGGGCGCCACCGGCGCTGCCGCGAGCGCTACCGATGGTGCGGCCGCCGACGGCACGGGCAGCGATGGCGCAGGCGAAATCGGCGCAGATGCAGCGATGGAAGCAACAGGTTGTGTTGGAACCGGCGAAGATGCAACAGCACCGCGGCGACGGGCCTCAATCCGCAACCCCTCCACTTCCACCACCATCTCATCCAGCGTACTGGCGTCAATCAACTGAATAATCTCAGCAATATCCGCATGGGTCAGGTTCATGGCGTCGTGTCCGTAGCGCGATCAGTATAGGGTAGACACAATATAGGAACTATTTGCAGCATCTAGCAACCAGCATCTGACAGGAGGGTCCGCATTCATGCAGCGTGTGTTGATCGCTAACCGTGGCGAGATCGCCGAAAGAATCCTACGCGCCTGTCATGCGGAGGGCCTTGAAGCCGTAATGGTCTACTCGCAAGCTGATAGCGGTCTGGCGTATCTCGGTCGAGCAGAGCGCGCTGTGTGTATCGGACCGCCGGCGGCGGCGCAGAGTTATTTGTCCGTCGACACGATTTTGATGACCGCTTTGGGAACCGGATGCGACGCCATTCACCCAGGCTATGGATTCTTATCAGAGAACGCTTCATTTGCCCGCAGGTGCGCGGAACACGGGCTGCAGTTCATTGGACCCGATGCCGAAACAATTGAATTAATGGGCGACAAGATTGCCGGGCGAACGACTGCCGAGCGCCACGGCGTGCCCGTTGTGCCAGGGTCGCACGCGTCGCTCGACGATGCAGAAACCGCGATTCGCGAGGCGAACCTGATTGGGTACCCGTTACTAATCAAAGCAACTGGCGTGGGATCCTCTAGAGTCGACCTGCA
>JGI24914J38485_100024_pt1 | contig 41496 bp, 37 predicted proteins | sample LinPfosmplate2_FD_38485 | JGI IMG/M metagenome (IMG submission 38485) | reverse complement strand
TCGAGCTCGGTACCCGGGGATCCCACTGCCGGGATAGACGCCGGACTGAACTGCGGGCAGTAGACTCAGCACCGTGGCGAAGGTGAGCAGGCCGACGACAAAACTGACCGTGTCACGCAGGTTGGGACGTTTGCCCACCAGCGCGATGATGGGACAGGCTGACAGTGGCAGCAACAGCGACACCAGGATGGCCGTCTGTGGTGTCATGGCGCCAGTCCCTGCATAAGGACCTCAGCGCCACGGCGGGCCACGTCGGAGGTGAAGGTGGAGCTGATGCCGAAGTAGAATGTGGCGCCCACGAGAATCCAGGTGGGGATCAGCATCGACATGGGCGCTTCGGTGGCCAGGGCGGTCTTGCCCGTGGGCTCGTGGAAGTAGGCGATTTCGACGACACGCCAGACGTAGGCGACGGCAACCAGTGAACCCATGAGAACCAGCACAGCAACGGGCCACCAGCCTCGCTCCAGAGCACCGAGTACGAGGTACCACTTGCTGATGAAGCCCACCGTCAGGGGCACGCCGATCAGGCTGAGTCCGCCCGCGACAAAGGCGGCCATGGTCACCGGCATGCGTTTGCCGATGCCGCGCAAGTCCTTGAGCTCACTGGAGCCAAGACGCAGGACAAAACAGCCCACGGCCAGAAACAGCGCGCACTTCATGACGGCGTGGTTGAACATGTGTACAAGAGTTGCTGTCAATCCTGTCACTGATACAAGGCCGACGCCAACCATCATGTAGCCCACCTGGGCAATGGAGGAGTACGCCAGCATGCGCTTGATGTTCGACTGGAATACGGCCACCAGGGAGGCTACAAATACCCCGGCCAGTCCAAGGGGCACCAGGAACATGTGCAGGCCAAGGGTATCAAAGGCGAAAGCCTTACCGAAGATGCCGAAGAAGAAGCGCAGGAACACATAGATGCTGACTTTGGTCGCTGTGGCTGCCATGAAGGCAGTGACCACAGATGGTGCAAAGGCATAGGCGTTTGGCAACCACAGGTGCAAAGGGAACAGCGCAACCTTAAGACTGATGCCGACAGCCAGAAACGCGAAGGCGGCAAGGACGGTGCGCGTCATAAGCACTGGCTCGAGACGCACGGCCATGTCGACCATGTTCAGGGTGCCAGTCATCATGTACAGCAGACCAACGCCGATGACGTAGAACGTGGCTCCCACGGTGCCCATGACGAGATACTGGTATGACGCCATGAGGGCGCGTCGGTCGGGGCTTGTGGCGATCAGGGCATACGATGACAGCGAGGAAATCTCCAGAAAGACAAAGAGATTGAATACATCGCCGGTCATGGCCATACCCAGCAGGCCTGTCAGGCACAATAAGTAGGCTGTGTAGAACAGATTGGCACGCCGGCCTGCAATCTCGGCCGAGACGCTGCGTCTGGCGTACAACAGCACGACCGCACCGATGAGTGACACGAGGAAGACGACAAAGGCGTTGACCTCGTCGACACGATACTCAATTCCCCACGGGGGCGGCCAACCACCGATGGCATAACTGATGGGGCTTGTTGTCAGCACGCGCTGGAGCAGTAGCGTCGACATGCCAAATGTGATCCAGCTGATGATCAGCGCGAAGGTCCAACTGGTGCGACGATTCAACAGGATGCACACCGGCGCCGCAATGAGCGGCACGACGACCTGCAGAATGACCAGGTGTTCGAGCACAATGTGACCCATGTTCAGCCCTGCGAATCCATGGACTGAATCTCATCCTCTTCGATGCTGCCGTAGGCTTCCCGGATGCGAATGACCAGACTCATGCCGAGGGCAGTCGTGGCAACACCGACCACGATGGCAGTCAGGATCAGTACATGTGGCAGAGGATTGGAGTAGACAGCGCCTGGCGCGGCCAGAATGGGTGCCGTGCCACCTGAGACTTTGCCCATGGTGATGTAGAGAATGAACACGGATGTCTGAAACAGACTCAGGCCCACGATCTTCTTGATCAGGTTGTTGCTGGCCATGACGATGTAGAACCCGACCATCATCAGAAATACGACAACCCAGTAGTTGAGCAGGCCGACGGTCATGATGGCTTGCGCCCGGCGAAACAGAGGAACGTGGAGATCATGACGGCGGCGACGGTTGTACCGACGCCGAGTTCCACCAACAGAATGCCAAGGTGTTGTCCGTGCACGGGGTCGTGACTGTCCAGCACGCCATAGTCAAGAAAGGTGCCGCCCAGCAGAATGCCTGCGACGCCTGTGCCGCAGTAGAGCAGCACGCCGAGCGCGGCACAGGCCTGCAGAACACGGGTTGGCGCGATGCGCCTGGCCGCCGCGACGCCGAATACGAGTCCATAGAGCACGAAAGCGGCGGCAAAGATGACGCCCGCCTGAAAGCCGCCACCAGGACCGAAGTCGCCATGGAACTGAACATACAGCGCAAACAGCAGTATGAAGGGGATGAACATCTTGGCGATGACGCGCAGAATTATCTGATGATTCATGCGTCTTCTCCGTCGCCGTCGGCATCGCCACCAGCGTTTTCGGAGCGCCGAGCGTGGCCCAGCATGAGCAGCACGCCGATGCCGGCAGTAAGGATCACAGTGGTCTCGCCAAGCGTGTCGTAGCCCCGGTAGCTGGCCAGGACGGCCGTGACGAGGTTGGGCACGCCGATCTCCTGTGCCGATTCGTGGATGTAGCGCGGGGCCACATGCTGGTGTATCGGCGCGTCCGGATCGCCGTAGGCTGGCATGTCGAAGGTGGCAAAGATCAGCATGCCACCCGTGGCAAGCACGACGACCAACGGCACGATACGGAAAGGCTGCGGTTTTTCTTTGGACGTGGTCAGCAGCAGGGTTCCGAGCATGATCACGGTGGAGATGCCAGCACCCACGGCAGCTTCCGTGAAGGCTACGTCTACCGCATCAAGCACCGTGAACAGCGCGGCCGACACGAGGCTGTAGAAACCCATGACGATGACGACGGCAAACAGGTTGCGAAAGCGGGCAACAGCCACAGCGACGACGGCAAGAAATAGCAGCAACGACAGGTCCAGGAGTTCGATCATGGCGCGTTGGCAGCCACGTCGTCACCGGCAGCGTCATCCGTGGTAAAGGGCTTCAGGCCTGAGGCTCGAGCTGCCTTGGCAATAGCATGCGTCGACGTTGGGCTGGTAAGCCACAGCAGGCCGAGAATGAAGAGCAGCTTGATGGCCACCAGGGACAATCCGGCTTGCAGTATCAGGCCGAAGATGACGAGCCCGGCGCCGAGCGTGTCGGTGACACCGGCGCCGTGCAGACGACTGAAGAAATCAGGCAATCGATGCAGCCCGATGCCGCCGACGACGCAGAAGAAGGCGCCGGCCATGAGCACCACCCAGGAGGCGACATCCACGACCGTCGAATCTACCATCGTGAGTTCGGACGGCGTCATCAGTTGCCGGTGACCTCGCTGCGGCTGAAGTCCTTGTACTGGACGAATTTCAACACGGCGATGGTGGTGATGAAGTTGAGGAACACATAGATCAGGGCCAGGTCCAGGAACTCGGGGCGACCACTGAGAAACCCGAGCACCGCAATCAGCAGCACTGTCTTGGTGCCGGCCATGTTCACGCCAAGAATGCGATCATAGACGGTTGGTCCGAGCACGGCGCGAGCCAGGGCCAGAACCATGGTGAACAGAATCGCCCCCATGGTGACGGCAAACATCGTCACGACGCGCTCTCGAGACGCGTGACACGCTGATTCATTGCGCCCGCAACGACATCGTCGGCCGCCTCTTTTGTGAGGGCGTGGATGACGAACTCGGCGCCATCGGCATCACAGGTAACCGTCCCTGGTGTCAGGGTGATCGAATTGGCGTATACGACACGGCCAAGGTCGGTCTTCTGGTTGGGTTTGACGCGGATGAGACGTGGCGAGATGGGCAGGGACGGACTCAGGATACGACGGGCGACATCGACGTTGGACTTGAGAATGGCCCAGATCAGCCAGGGGACATAGCTCAGCAGTCCGAGGCTCAGATGGACGGGGACACCTTCGTCGTCGAGAATGCCCATGCGGCGGCAGATCAGAATCACACTGAGACAGGAGGCAAGGCCCAACCCGACAATCAGCGGCTCATAGATGCCGGACCAGAGAAGCCACACGGCCAAGGCGACGACTCCCATGCTCAAAGTCCGAACCAACCGTGTCCCTTCCTCTGGGAAATGGCGATTTGCGCTTGCTGACGAAGACCCGCCGAAAGGTAGCGGGGGGCCGAGGGAAGTCAAGCAACAGGCGGCCGCCAGATGGCGCCGCCCATCGTCTTGTTGGGCGCGTTGCTCGCCGTTACTTTGAGGTCTGAATCAGCAAGCCCAGGTGGAGGACCAGATGGCTAAAAAAGACAACAAGAAGAATACGAAGAAGCAGGCCCCGCGAATCCGCCACCTGTGCAGTCTCGGCACACTTGGCGGCTACGGCGGCAAGAACGGCGAATGGTCGGTGGCGAAAAAGCTCAAACGCATTCGCAAAGCCGGCTTCGACGGCTTTCTCGGGCGCGTGCACATGCTGTCACCGCAGGATGTGAAGGACTCGGGACTGATCTTCGCCTGCACGACCGATATGGGTGGGCCGGAGGACGTGGAGCCAAAGTTGACTGCCTGCAAGGAGCACGGGGCTCGTTGCGTTAACGTGCAGATGCTGGACCATGACACGACGACGAAAGTTGCCGTGACGCGGGCGCGAGAGGTCATGGCCTTTGCCGACAAGATCGATCTCGACGTGTCGATCGAAGTGCACCGTGATACCTGCACCGAGACGCCGGAGAAGACCTATGCCCTGGCCGAAGGATTCGAGAAAGCCGAGGGGGCACCTCTGAAGATGACGTGGGACTTCTCCCACCCTGCGGTGGTCAAACATCTGTCGCCACCCTACTGGGACCGCCTCGCTGTGCGGCCCGACCTTATGCAGCTGTCCAATCAGTTTCACTTTCGACCGTTCAACGGCCACCATGCACAGGTTCCGGCCCTTGATGCCAACGGCAAGGTGACACCGGAGTTTCTCGACTTCATGGAGTTCGCTGATGCTGTCCTGGCCAACTGGTTGCAGACAGCGGGCCCCGGGCGCGAGTTGTTCGCCTGCCCGGAGCAGATTGCCGGGGGCTACATGTTGTCGGTCTTTGGCGATCGCTTCAAGGACGTACAGACGATCAAGGATCATCTCGGCCGCTCATTCAAGAAGCACGCAAAGAACTGGGTGCCTTCTGCCGACGGGTTTGCCAGCGGCTCATGACCGAGTTTGGCAAGCCTCCACGCGTCTTTCTTCTCGACGGCGCGTCGCTGCTGGCGGCGCGCCGTCGCGTGTATGATGGCGACCCAGCGCTATCGGCGTCAGACCAACGGCTGCTGCAGGATGCCGAAGATGCCGGTGCCGTCGGGCCGTTCTCGGTTGTCCACAAGGCGTCACCGGGGCCTGGCGGGGACGTGCACGACTACGTGAGCCAGGCGCCGTACTGGTGGCCGGATCCCGATATCGCGAATGGACTGCCATACGTCCGGCGTGATGGCGAACTCAACCCGGAACGTGACGTACACGACCTGCATGCCCTGGCTGCGCTATGCAGCGCGGTTAACACCCTGGCGGTGGCATGGTTCTACAGTGAGCACGAGGATTTCGCTGAACGTGCCGGCTTGCTTTTGCGCACGTGGTTCCTGGATCCCCAGACTCGCATGAATCCCCATCTGATGTATGCGCAGAGTATAGCCGGCTCATGCCCGGGCCGAGCCAAGGGCATCATCGACGCGGCGCAGTTGGCCGTGCTGGTGGATTCCGTCGGTTTGCTCGAAGGCGCCGCCGCCTGGACCGAGGAAGATCATCAGGGCATGGTGCAGTGGATGTCCGAATACTTGTCCTGGCTGCTCGACAGTAAATTTGGCCAGCAGGAACGTCAGCAGGTGTCTCATCATGGCACGTTCTACGATGTGCAGGTGCTGGCATTGGCGTTGTTTACCGGAAATCAGTCAGCGGCTGACGTCGTGGCGTCGCGGGCCGCGGCGCGATTGGAACAGCAGGTCGAGGCAGATGGATCGCAACCGGGCGAGCTGGCCCGCACAAGGTCGCTGTCGTGCTCGGCTCTCAACCTGACGGGGCTGTTCGATCTGGCAGATCTGGGTCTGCATTGCAAAGTTGACCTGTGGCAGCACGAGGGCAACGACGGCCGCTGCTTGCGGCGAGCCCTCGACTGGCTGGTGACAAACGCTATCGACAGCGAATGGATTCGCCCGCAGGTCGAACCGTACGATGAAGCCCAATGGGTGCCGCTGCTACGGCGAGCCACTCAGCGTTCTGGTGACTCTCAATACGTGGCAAGGATCGCAAAGCTGCCTGACATAGGGCCCGAGACCGAGGAGCGTTCGTTGCTGCTTTACCCGGATCCAGTTTGAGCGAACTCGGGCCTGCTGGTCTACAGGCACGGCTCGACCACATCGCGGCGACTGAGCCCGGTGTTCTGGCCCTGGTCGACGAGCCTGACCGCCGGGCCAGGCTGCAACGGGAACTGGATGCCATGCCGGCCGAAGGCGCATTGTCGGGCTGGCTCGTGGGTATCAAAGACATCATTCACACGGACGGCCTTGTGACGCGTGCTGGCACCGATCTGCCGCCGCGGCTGTTCGCGCGTGGGCATGAGGCAGCCTGCGTTGCGGCTCTGCGGCGCGCGGGCTGTCTGGTTCTGGGCAAGACCGTGACCACTGAGTTTGCCTATTTCGAGGCTGGACCAACGCGGAATCCTCACAATCCGGCCCATACGCCGGGCGGTTCCTCCAGTGGTTCCGCTGCCGCCGTTGCCGCTGGCTTCTGCGAACTGGCGCTGGGGACGCAGACTGTGGGTTCGGTGATCCGGCCCGCAGCGTTCTGCGGCATCGTCGGCTTCAAGCCAAGCTACGGCCGCCTGCCAATGGACGGTGTGCTGTTGTGCTCACCGTCGGTGGATACGCTTGGCCTGTTTGGTGCAAGTGTGGCAGCCGTCAGCCAGGGAGCCGCGGTGCTTGTGGACGGTTGGAACGGTGCCACCCAAACGGAGGGTACGAAGCCTGTCCTTGGTGTCCCTGAGGGGCCTTATCTGGCGCAGGCCGACGCGCAGGGCCTTGAAGCTTTTCGTGACCAGTTGGTTGAGCTCGAGCGTCGGGGCTATCAGGTGCGCCAGGTACCGGCGCTGGCGGAGATCGATGCGGTGAATGCCCGCCACGGACTGCTGCAGGCCGGCGAGATGGCCCTTGAGCACGCCGACTGGATCGATGAGTACATCGATATCTACAGACCGCGCACGCGAGAGATTCTGTTGCGTGGACGTCAGGTGTGCGGGCCTGATCTTGAGGCGGCCCGAACCGGCAGGCTCTATTTGCGACGGCAACTGGAAACAGCGATGGATGTTGCCGGCATCGACCTGTGGATCTGTCCGTCGGCCAGGGGACCCGCACCGCGAGGGTTGTCGTCGACGGGAGACCCGGTGATGAATCTGCCGTGGACGCACGCGGGTGTGCCCGTGGTTACTGTGCCCGCCGGGCAGGTAGGTGGGTTGCCCGTGGGCTTGCAGTGCGTGACCCGCTTTGGCACCGACGAGGTGCTGCTGCGACACGCCGCCGACCTGGCCAGGGTGTTTGCCTAGAATCGGTCCGGCCACCACATGTGTCCCACCTGCAGGGGAAACAGGGCCCTGGCCAGATCCTTCTGCGCACCCGTACCAACCAATTCACCCGCATCGATGGCATCGTCCGCGTCGCGATATCCCATGCTCAGTTGCATGAGGACTGCAGCCTCGGCAATGACCAGCGGACGCCCGATCGAGGCCTCGCGCACGCGCACCGTCTTACCGCGACGCTCCAAGATCACCGTGCCGGTGTCTCCACGAACACACAATTGCTGCGACGCTTCGGCCGGCCAGCGCAACGCCAGTTCGGGTGCCAGCGCTGTGAGAAACCGCGTCGTGTCCAGGACGCGCCCCATGGGGCCGGCGTTGCGGGGGTAACGGGTCTCGTCGCGGTATCCGAAGCCCCGGCAGAAAACAGCGAAAGGATGGTCTGTCGGCACGCTGGCGGTAATCCATTCGCGCCGCAGGTCGATGGCACGCTGGGCGGCGCAATGTAAGATCGCTGCCTGTACGGCCTGGCCGTTGCAGCCACTTCGGCGATGCGACAACGGTTGGCCACATCATCATAGAGCACGTAGCCAAGCACTTTGTCGCCGGCGCCTCTGGCGCAGACAACGAAGGCGGCTGCCGGAACGCCAAAACCCGATCCCATGGGAAAGCCGTCCCACGAGGCGGTGCGCACAGCGGTCGCCGTACTGGCCTGATTCTGACGATTGTACAAAGCACGGACAGCGCGCAGATCGGCGGGTCTCATCGGTCGTGTGCGCAGGGGCGAGCGTGCCGACTCGGCTGACCTGACATCGACGGCAAAGCCGTGTTCGGGAAAGACCGTGGCAAAACCGACACGATGATAGAAGTTCTCGATGCCGAACAGTACCGAGGTGTCGTACTGCTGCTGTTGCATCCATCTGAGGCCATAGCGCAGGACGCGCAGGGCCAGGCCTTGCATGCGATGGTCGCGGTCGGTGCCAACACCGGCGATGCCGGCGACCGACACGGCCGCGCTGCCGATGCGCATGTGTCGATCCACGATCCACAGACGGGAGACAGACTTGCCGTCGTGCAGGATTTCGATCCTGGTGCCGCCTTCTTCCCTGGTGGCTGAAGGCCGACTGTACTTCATGAGCAACTCCAATCCGGGCGCCATGCTTGTGTGGTACGGAGGGGCGACTAACATAACAACGCGGCACGCACGACGGACAGCCGCACCCATTGCGAACCGTAAGGAGTCTTCTTGCCAGACGTTGATCTAATGTCGCGGCGACAGGCACTGTCGACACTGGGCCGGGCAACGGCGGCGGTAGCGGCAGCGCCCCTGTTGGGTGTAGAGCGTGCGGGGGCATCGCGGCCACCGAACGTCGTGCTGATTCTGTCAGACGATCAGGGTTCTACAGATGTTGGTTGTTATGGTGCCAGCGACCTGCACACACCCAATCTGGATGCCCTGGCATCGGGGGGCGTGCGGTTTACGCAGTTCTACGTCGACGCACCGGCCTGCATGCCATCACGCGCTGCCCTGATGACAGGGCGCCATTTCGTTCGCTGCCTGGCACCCGACGGCCTGCGCGCCGATGAAGTGACGATTGCTGAGATGTTGCGCGACGCCGGCTACCGGACAGGCTGCTTTGGCAAGTGGCATCTGGGACACCCGGAGCCCATGGAGCCCCTGTCCCAGGGCTTCGACGAGTTCCTGGGTTTCAAGGTGGGTGCCATGGACAACTACTCGCACTTCTTCTACTACGGCGGCCCCAACCGCCATGTCCTGCGCCGCAACCGAGAGCCCTACCGCGAAGATGGGGTGTTCTTTCCGGACATTGTCACCCGTGAAGCCAAGCGCTTTATCGATGCCAACCAGCAAGCGCCGTTCTTTCTGTATCTGCCACTGAATCAGCCGCACTACCCCATGCAGCCCGAGGCGCACCACCTGCAGCGCTATGCCGGGCTGAAGGATGTGGCACGGCGGTACCACGCGGCGAGTCTGACATCCATGGATGAGCGCATCGGGCAGATCGTGCAACACCTGGAGGATCGCGGCCTGCGAGAGGACACCATCATAGTTTTCCTGAGCGACCATGGGCATTCCAAAGAAGAGCGAGCCTTCGGTGGTGGTGGCCGTAGCGGACCCTTCAGGGGTGGCAAGGGCAACCTGCAGGAGGCCGGCCTGAGGGTTCCCTGCATTGTGTCGGCTCCAGGCCGGGTGCCGGCCGGGCAGGTCCGATCACAACCAGCAAGCAGCCTCGATCTGCTGCCAACCATCGCCGCCCTTACCGGGGCGGCGCCGCCTCCGGTTACACTGGATGGCAAGGACCTGAGCGCCGTGCTGGCCAGATCTGCGGCGCCTCCGCCCCATGGGCAATTGAACTGGGTGTACGGCAATTCGTGGGCGATTCGTGAGGCCAACTGGAAGGTCCTGGGCAACGTCAAAGATGATTCTGTCGCCCTCTACGATCTGAATCTGGATCCTGGCGAATCGCGCAATGTGGCGGGGGCCAACCGCGAGGTCATCGCCCATCTGATCGGTCGGCACAACGCGTGGATCCGGGCCACCCTGCAGGACGCAAAGGCCAACGGCTACGGCGGCCCCTGACCTCTTTAAAGGCCCTTTCATTTTTTTATGAAAATATACTTCCCCAACTCTTGTAACATGACTATGTTATACCCTGCGTACATGCCATACCGGCATGTACGATGTACGTGCCACACTGGCCGTATGATTTTACGCTGTTGGCAGCTGTCTCCCATTCTGGCTCAGTTCAGTCCGGTGTGAGAACGACGACCAACGCACACACCAAACACGGGAGAATTGCCGTGTCTGAGCGCAAGACTGGGACCGTCAAGTGGTTCAACGACGCCAAGGGCTTCGGTTTCATCGAGTCTGATTCCGGCGACGTTTTTGTTCATCACTCTGCCATCCGTGGTGAGGGCTTCAAGTCCCTCGCCGAGGGCCAGAAGGTCGAATTCGACCTGGTCCAAGGGCAGAAGGGTCCCGCAGCCGAGGGCGTCCAGCCTCTGTAGGCTGCCGCTGTAAGGCTGGTCTGACGCAACAGAAGGCCCGGCCCTCTGGGTTGACCTTCTGAAGCGACAGGTCAGGTTCCGAAAGGCCCCGTCATCCTCACGGATGACGGGGCCTTCTTTGTTTGGGCCTTTTCTATTTCTCGACCACGCTGCCAATCAACCAGGGGGTGCCGCGCAGCGACGTGCGCACCTCAATACGGTCCTGGGTGCAGTCCTCGGGCAGCGGCCAGTGGTGGACACTGAAGAAGGTGTCATCCACCGCAACCGACTGTGGACGTGGCAGGCGTTGCCAGACGCCCTGCTGCAGGATTTCGACCGGCTCTGCGGGGTCACCAAAAAACAGATTCAGATAACGACGCCCGTCGAGCCGCACGATTTCGCCCTGCCAGTCGGCGGGTGCCTGGGCGGCTCGATACGACAGATCAATCCCGTCAGAGGACACGTCAGCCACCAGCCAGCCTCGCGGGCTGTCGTCGGTGCAGCGCGAACTGTCGCCCTGTTGCCACCAGCGACCGCAGACCGATCCGAGGCTGATCAGGTGCAGGTTGTCCTGGTGCAGATGCTCGTTCTCATGCAGGTGGCCCTGGCCGACCACGACTGGCCCAGGCCACGCGCTCAGACGCTGCAGTACGGCCTCGGCGTTGGTGACACGCCAGACGTCGGTCGTATTCTGGTCGGCATGGCGCCGCTCCGGGTAGGTCGTAGCCAGCGGTATATGCACGAACACCAGCAGGGGGCGGTCCTGGTCCAGCTGCGGGAGGGTGGCATCAAGCCAGGCAAGGTCTTCGGGGCAGACCTCGGCTCGCACATTGCGCCAGCCCTCCAGCTCGGGCTGGAGACGGCAAGTGTTCAACATCAGGACATGAGTATCACCTACGTCGACATGGCTGTTGCGCGAGCCAAATCGGCTGGTGAAATCCACATCGAACAACGCGGCTGAGCCCTGGCGATCCGTGTCATGGTTGCCCATGAGCCAGGCTACGGGAAATGGCTGATCAGCCACTAGGCGCTGCACCTGGTCACCAGCGCCTGGTTCCCACAGGCAGATGTCACCACCAACAACCAGAAGGTCCGGCTTCAGGGCAGCGATCTCTTTCAGGTCGACGGCGAAAGCCTCGAGACCCCCGTGACCTTCCGTCAGGTGCAGGTCGGTGGCAAAGACGACACGTGACATGGTCAGATCCCCCGCAGCATCTGGACAAATCGCTGACGCACGGGTGCATCGAACTGGCGATAGCTGTCGAACGGCGCATGGTCGTGCGGGCGCCGGGGATCCACGGTGATACCCCAGAGGGGTTGGATCTGCGTTGGCAGCATGGCGTAACGGCCATCACCAACGACCAGGGCATGCAGGGGGTGGTGCACGAGATAGCCTTCCGAGAGAGTGTCAAACCGGTTCAGGTCGTCGAACAATGTGCTGCCTTGGATACTGGCGTACTCACGCCGCCAGTTCAGCCGCGGCGCCGCTGCGCCCTCGTAGACACGGGTTTCGCCCAGGGGCGCAAGGCGGAAACCATCGGCGTAGAGGCTGTCAGCCGTGAGGTATCGCACACCCCAGAGCAACTGGTTGCCCATGGTTGGCTTGGCCACCATGGCCTGGACCCTGTGTCCACGTAATGCCGCCAGCGCACTCGAGGCGTCGGTGGCGCGCTGCTGCTGGGTCGAGCCAATGATGAGGTAGAACGCCAACCAGGCAAGCCCCAGATGGGCGGCTCTTGGTTGCCGTCTGACGAAAGCGACGACAACTCCGGCAGCCAGCCCGGCGGAGCACAGCGGATCGAACACCGAGATCAGGTTCCAGGCAACTCGAGCATCAGAGAAGGGCCACAACAGGCGCGTGCCGTAGCTGGTGCAGGCGTCGAGCAGTCCGCTGGTACTGAGCCCGAGCAGGCAGGCCGCATAGAGCTCACCGAAGCGCAGCCAGCGTCGTGCCACCCACCACAACGCACAGGCAACGAGCAGGGCACCCACCGGCACAAAGGCCAGGGCGTGCGTGACGTGTCGGTGCGCTTCGAGGGTGAACAACGGATCAGACGGGCTGTGGACGAGAACATCCAGGTCGGCCGCCATGGCCCCAAGCAGACCACAGACGGCGGCGGGGCGTGCAAGACCGGGCCGCCGCCAGACGGCCAGATTTGCGGCAGCACCAACGAGCCCATGGGTGACGGGGTCCATTCAGGCAGCTCCAACGGCATGCGCGATGGCGGCAGATTTGGTAATCTTGTTCATCGGTTCAAAGCTGAGGATAAGGAGTCCTGTCCGTGAATGATACCCAGAAATACCTGTTCGACTTGCATGGCTACCTTGTGCTCGAGCAGGCTGTGTCCGCTGCTCTGCTCACGGCGTGTAACGCCGTGCTGGATCGGTACGAGCATATGCCCGAGGCCGACTACCCCGAGCCCCTGTGTCTGGGCCAGGAGCGAACGCCTGAGAACCTGTATATCTCCAACATCATCGAAGGGGACGACGCACTGCTCGACCTCATGGATCTGCCCGACGTACTCGACGCAGTCGAGACGATCACCGGTGGCCCGTACCGACTGAATCACACCTACACGATCTATCGCTGGGGGGGCGGCTTCACCGGCCTGCACATGCACGGAACCCCGATCATCCCCAAGTGTCAGTACCACTGTCGCAACGGCCAGATGGTGTCGACCCTGACCAAAGTGGTGTTTCCCATGCTGGACTGCGATGCGGAGGATGGCTGCTTTGCAGTTATTCCGGGGGCGCACAAGAGCAACTTCCCGAAGCCCTGGGGCAACCATCCCGAAGAAAATCCGCCGTTGACGCCCGTGCCCGCCAAGGCCGGGGACGCCATCATCTTCACCGAGGCACTGACCCATGGCTCCACGGTGAATACTTCCGGGCGTCCCCGCAGGACGCTATATTTTTGTTATTCCACGGGATACATGCCGGACTGGGGTGGCCAGGGCCTCGTCTTCAGCGACGGTTTTGCTCAGCGCCTGAGCCCGCCCCGGCAGGACATCCTGCGCCTCAAGTAAAGACTTCCCAGGACAGGCATTTATGTTGACGAAGGATCAGGTCGAGCACTACCACGAACAGGGGTATCTCGGCGTCGACGGTGTGTTCAGTGCGGCAGAAGTCGCCGAGCTTGCCAGTGTGACCGACGAATTCGTCGAGCAGTCTCGGCAGGTCACGGATCACACGGGCATGTTCGACCTGGAGCCGGACCACACGCCCGAAGCACCGAGGCTACGTCGTCTCAAGAGTCCGGTGCAGGCACATGACGTCTACGGCCGCGCGCTGCGCAATAACAAGGTCCTCAACATCGTCTCGAAGTTGGTGGGCACCGAGGGGCTGCGCTACAACGGCGATAAGCTCAACATCAAGGGCGCCGAGTCTGGCAGCCCGGTGGAGTGGCACCAGGACTGGTCGTTCTACCCCCACACCAACGACGATCTGCTGGCTGTAGGGATCTGCATCGATCCAATGAGCGAGGCCAATGGGTGTCTGCTGGTGATTCCCGGTTCGCACAAGGGACCGATTCTCGACCACCACCAGGATGGCCACTTCGTCGGCGCGGTGACGGACCCGGACTTCGATGATTCCACGGCGGCCAAGGTCGAGCTCGACGCCGGCGGCATTTCCATCCATCACGTACGGGCCCTGCACGGTTCGCTGCCAAATCGCTCGCCGAATCCACGTCGCCTGTTGTTGTTCCAATACTGCGCTGAAGACTCGTGGCCGCTGCTGGGCAGCGACTGGGACGGCTATTGCAACAGCTACCTGCGAGGCACACCGTGCAATCAGCCCCGGGTCACCGACGTGCCCGTGCGACTGGCCCTGCCGACTTCACTCAAGAGTGGATCGATTTACGAGACCCAGACTGTGCTCAAGGCCTCGACGTTCAAGGACTCGGGCAAGGACTCGGGCAAGGACTCGGGCAAGGACTCGGGCAAGGACGCACCACGCTGACCCACATTCTGCGGATCGCCCGTCCTGATGCGACGGGTTATGGCCAGCGCACAGTGATGTTCGACTGACATGCACGACGTAACCCTCTATCTGATCGCCAATCCGCTGATCGGCATCGGCCTGGGCCTGCTGGTGCTGCTGTGTGGCTACAATCTTCTGCGGCGGCAGACCCGCATCGCCATGGGTCTGTGGCTGATCATCGTGGCGGTGGCGTTCTACGTGTATGTGCAGGTGCTCAATGAATCGGCCGAGTTGGACAAGACCGAAATGGTTACACCGCCGGTGACGTCACCATGAGCGGTGACTCGATCCGCATGAGCACGGGCCGCCTGCGGCATGTGTTGAAAGAGATCGCCAACAAAGATCTGAGCATGCAGGTCTGCCCGACGCAGGACGTGCCTGGCCCTGGCGGGGGCGTATACATCACCCGACAGACGCCGCTGACACTGAAGCATCTCGAGTGGCTGGAGACGCGCAACCCGTCCGCTGACGGTCTCACCTACGTCAATGTGCACTGGGTTGAGGGCGCCAGCAACGTGGCGCCGCCGGCGGACTTCGGCAGACCGTTGCCGGATGAGCCCGACGGTCGTGATCAACAGCAGCGCGCCGAGGGGCATGCAAAGAATGTGGCTGGGGCGGCCCGGCAGGTGGCCGATCAAGCCGGCAGTATCTATCGCTCCATCGGCAAAGCCGATTTCTCCGTGGCGGACCTCAAGCGCTCTGAAACCGACGCCAGCCTGCGTCAGTTTGAGCGCAGCTTCTCAGATTTTCATGGGGCGGTGAAGAAGGCTCTCGACGAGTACCTGAATGGCAACACCCTGGTCATGGACCTGATCCTCAAGTACCAGCTCGATCGCGACACCGTGCGTCATGCCCTGAGCGTGGCCGCCTTTGCCACCGAGATGGCAACCCAGTTGGCGCTGGGGCAGGGCGACGATGATGCCATGCTGAGCTACTTCGACGACCTCACCGATGATGATATCCGGGTGGAACTTGGGCTGTCGCACGAAGAGGCCGAGGTGCACAAAGCGGCTCGCCCAGGTGGGCTGCGTCTGAGTCTGTTTCGCGAAGAGCTGGTCGAAATCTTCCTGGGCGGCTTCATGCACGACTGTGGCCTGTGGACTGAGCCCTTCTTTCTGCCTGAAGGACACGAGGTCAAGGGCGCCAAACTGATCACGGCGACGACCGAGGTGCAGCGCTTTGCACCGGCCCTGGCCAAAATCGTGTTGTTCCATTCCGACGTCGTCCGGCTGGCCCGCAAGCACGGTCTGGTGAAAATCACCGAGACGCCCGAGGACCCCTCGCGCATGAACTTTCGCCGCGAGTTCTTTGAAGAGCGCTCCGATGCGGTGGAGGCGGCCGAGTTCTATTCGGGTAGTGCGCACGCCGATGTGCTCAGTCCCGCGGATCTGCGCAAGGTGCTGCCCGTGGCGCTGGCAGAGTATTACATCAGCCACACCCGGGATGTCTATACAAAGACGGACGTAGAGGTGATCAACGACCTGTCACAGCACGTGCGCGGCGGCGCCTTTCAGCGCTACATGGTGGTGTTGTGCAACTCACGGGTTGAGATCGTGGCGCCGCGCCGGGCACTGGTGCGGCTCGAGGGCCACCTGTCGGTTATGGTCGAAGATCGCAAAGATTCGCGACGAGCGGTCCGACTCGACATCGATGGGTACGACGCGGGCAGTCTGGTACACGGGCGTGACCGCAATTCCCCGCATCTGATTACGCTGTTTCTGCGTCGTGGTGACGGCAGCCGCGAGAAGGCAGAATACGTAGGTGCCCGCGAGTCGGCGCTGTGGGATCGGGCTGCCGGAGTTGACAGCCGTATGTACATCGCAGCCGGTCGCTTCCGCAACAATCTGTCCTTTCGTGTGACCGGCTTCATGGGTGACGAAGTCTATGCTCGCGTGCTCGGCGAGTACGAGCAGGAGTATGAACGGAGAAAATGATGAGCCATCCCATGAGCCGCATCGAACCCGGCATGAAGGTGGCGGCACAGATGTCGCCGGAGCCATCAACACAGGACTTCGACTTTGTGCGCCAGATGGGCGTGAGTCACGCCGTTTGCTGGACGGACGCCACCAACTCAAGTGCCGACTACTATGCCAGCCGTAAGGATCTGTTCGGTGAGCATGGCATCGAGATATTCGGCTTTGGCAATTCGGACGTGCACAATCAGGATGCCATCGTGCTGGGCCTGGCCAATGGCGACGATAAGATCGAACAATACAAACAGCATATCATCGATCTTGGCGCTGCGGGCATTCCGTACACCACGTACGCACACATGGGTAATGGCATCTGGAGCACCGAGCGCGAGGCCACGCGCGGCGGCGCTTCGGCACGCGGCTTCGATCAGGCGCGGGCCACTGCCGGCCGTTGGCGCGATCGCGAGTACGCCGCGCCACTGAGCCATGGACGTGAATTCTCCGAGGCGGAGATCTGGCAGCACTTCGAACGTTGGGCCAGGGCGGTCAAGCCGGTGGCCGAGGACGCCGGCGTGATGATCGGCATCCACCCGGACGATCCTCCGGTGCCCACATTGGGGGGGATTCCGCGCTGCATTTTCTCCAGCTTTGATGGCTACCAGAAGGCCATGGAGATCGCCGACAGTCCCAACATCGGCATCTGCTTCTGTGTCGGCTGCTGGTTAGAGGGTGGCGAGTTGATGGGCAGGGACGCGGTTGCAGCCATCGAGGCCTTCGGCGCTGAGCGCATCTTCAAGGTGCACTTTCGCAATGTCGATCAGCCGCTGCCCCACTTCATCGAGACCTTCGTCGACGATGGCTATCAGGACATGTACGAGGTCATGAAGGCGCTGCAGCGGTCAGGATTTCGCGGTGTGCTGATTCCGGATCACATTCCGGACATGGGTGAGGATGCCCGTATCGGCACGGCCTACACCACGGCCTACATGAAGGCCCTTGTGCAGCGGGCCGAAACTGAGATTGTCAGCACCGGCGCAGCGGTCGCATGAACACAGCGAGCCTGGTCCAGCAGGTGCACGAGACCGGCTACTGTGTACTGACGGACGTCATCCCCACAGATGCCGTCGCCTCGGTGTGCGCCGACGTGCTGGCCGTGGATCCGGCGCACAACCGTCCGGATGCGCCGGCGTTGCGCGGTGCCGTCTCCGGGCTGATCAACCATACGCAGTCCTTTGCGCCGTATCTGGCCGATACGCGACTGTTGGCTTTGACGACGGCGCTGCTCGGAAAGCACGTGCGGGTGTCGTATACCTCAACCATCATCAGCTATCCGGGGGCGGATCGACTCCAGTGGCACGCCGACTGGCCTTTCAATCAAGGCAACGCGGGGCACATGGACGCGCCGTACCCCGATATTCTTGCGCACCTTACATCCATCTGGATGTTGACCGATTTCACCGTGGAGAACGGCGCGACCCTCATCGTGCCCGGCAGTCACAAGGCCAACAACAATCCCACGGGTCACAATGGTGTAGACAAGATGGCACCTCATCCGGACGAGATTCAGATGACGGGAAAAGCCGGCAGCGTCATGGTCATGGACAGTCGTATGTGGCATGCTACGCCGCGAAATGTCAGCGGACAGATCCGCGCCGGTCTGGCCATTCGCTGGGCACCCTGGTGGCTGAATCTCGATGTGCTCATGCCGGGCTCGGATGAGCGCGCGCGCATGGTTGATGAGGTCCAAGAGGCCAAGGACAATCAGGTGCCCGCCGTCGAACCGCAGGTATTCTCTGGTCTGCCGGCAGCGGTGCAGCCACTGTTCAGGCACTGGACGCGCGGACGGGGAAACTGGCCCATCTGAGAGACTGGCTGGGTGGCTGTCCCCGGGCAAAAAAAATTCCCCGCCGAGCAGCAGCTACTCGACGGGGAAGCCCCAAGAATCGAACCTCGTGGGTCGGTTACCCCCGTGATTCACTTCAATGATCGGCCATCTTCGGGCGAACTTAAGTTTTTTGTCTCTTTTTCGGAACTCGTTCGATCGTTGAAATGTTATGTAACTCGTTGAAAATAAGACGATTGCCCTATTTGTCAGAGGTTCCGGGCCAGAGCATGTTCGACAGTTCATCGTAGTGTTCGAAGGTCGTTTCGGCCCCGGCCTCGAGCAGCAGTGATGCGTCGTGGCTCGAGGTGAAACCAAGTGCGCGCATGCCGGCAGCTACGGCGCCCTGCAGGCCCGGCACCGAATCCTCGATAACCGCACAAGCGGCAGGCGGGACGCCAAGTCGCTCGGCGGCCAGCAGAAAGAGATCGGGTGAAGGCTTGCCATGGGCGACTTCGGTGGCCGAACAGAGTATGTCAAAGTGTGCGGCAATATCTGCCTGGGCGAGGGAGAAGCGGATCTTGTCCAACGCGCCGGAAGAGGCCACGGCCATGGGCACACCGTCGGCACGGAGCCTGGCCAGCAGGTCTGGCAGCCCGGGGAACGCCTCGGTAGCGCCCTCGGCCTGACGAAAGTACTGCCGTTGCCGGTCCGGCAGAATGTCACCATCAAGACTCTTGCCCGTGTGTTGCTCCAAGGCGGTCAGCAGGTCCTGGTCGGAGCGACCGATAAAGGTCTCGATGTAGCTCAGATCGACGTCGATACCGCGTCGACGCAACACGGGCAGCCAGGCTGAACAACTGTGTTTTTCGCTGTCCACAAGGACGCCATCACAATCCCATATCACGGCTTTGGTCAAGGTATCTTTCATGACCTCGAAGAAAGGTCGTTGCCACGATCGTCGCCAACCGCGTTTTTCGATAGAGGGCACGATATGTTCTTCAAATGGACTCTCTCACTGATGGTCAGCTGTCATGATTGATGTACGCCAGATTCGCGACAACCCCGACGCCATGCGCCAGGCCGTTGCGCGCCGCCACGTGGATCCCGCCAAGGCCGATGTAGACCGCTTTCTCGAACTCGACGAGGCGCGACGGACTTTGCAACAGGAGATCGACGGGCTCAATTCGCAGAAGAAGGAACTGGCGCAGTTGGGCCGCACCGATCCGGATGCCGCCCGCGCCCGTGGTCAGCAACTGCGTGAGCAGGGCCGCGAGCTCGAAGCCAGAATGACGACGGTTTCCGAGCAGTGGCAGACGATCCTCGACTGGTTTCCGAACTGGCCCCATCCCGACATGCCTGATGGTGCCGGCGAGCAGGACAACCCGGAGGAGTGTGTGTGGATTCCGGGGCAGGGCTATCTGCCCGAGGCGAGTCTGGGCAAGGGCGAGGGCTCGAAGGCGGCCATGTCGCTTCGCCCGCCGCACGCCGACGGTGATTTTGCGCCTGTGGAGCATGCCGATCTGGCCCCGACGCTTGGCGTCGACACCGTGCAGGCCTCCAAAGTGTCGGGCTCGCGCTTCACCTATCTGAAGGGTGACATTGCGCGTATGCAGTACGCCATTCAGCAGTTACTGTGCAACGAGTTGCTGAACCGCGGCTACGACATGATGGTGCCGCCTCTGCTCGTGCGCGAGCGCACGCTGTACGGTACCTCGCACTTTCCTGAGGGGCGCGATCAGGTCTACGCCATTGAGAGCGAAAATGTGGAGGACGGCGCGCAATTGTTTCTGGTCGGCTCCTCCGAGCCTACCAATTTCAGCTACTTCATGGATCGCACGCTGAACGAGGCAGATTTGCCGATCAAGGTGTTCGCCTACACGACGTGCTTTCGCTCAGAGGCTGGATCCTGGGGACGTGACGTGCGTGGGATCAAGCGTGTGCATCAGTTCGACAAGATCGAGATGAATGCCGTGTGCGCGCCGGACCAGTCGAGTGACATCTACGAGGAGTTCGGCCAGATCAACGAGTGGCTGCTGCAGCAACTGCAACTGCCGTATCGCATGGTCGCCAAGTGTGCCGGTGATGCAGGCTACCTGGCGACACACCGCCAGCGCGATGGCGAGGTCTGGATGCCGGCCACAGGTGAGTTCATGGAGGTCATGACCGACACGAACACCACGGACTATCAGGCCCGCCGCATGAACATCCGTTTCCGCCCCAAAGGGGGCGGCGGATTGCAGTTCTGCCACACGGCCAACGATACAGGATGTGCCATTGGCCGCATGCTGATTGCCATCATGGAGAACTATCAGCAGGCCGACGGGTCGGTGAAGGTGCCTGAGGTGCTGCAGGCCGTCGTCGGCAAGGATCGGCTCGTACCTGATACGCCGATAGACAGCGGCAAGGGCAAGAACAAGGGGAAGAAGAAGTGACCGCAGAAATACTTGATGGGCAGGTGCTGGCGCAGGACATGCGCGCCGAGCTCAAGGCTGACGTTGCGCGGTTGCAGAAGGATCACGGCATCGTACCGGGCCTGTCGGTTGTGCTCGTGGGGGATGACCCGGCGTCGGTGTCGTACGTCAAAGGCAAGCGCAAGGCTGCGGCTGAGGTGGGCGTGCATTCGGTGGAATCAAAGTTTGACGCCGACCTGCCTCAGGCTGACCTGATCGCCGAAATCCAACGGCTTAACGCCGACGCGTCCGTCCATGGTATTCTGGTGCAGTTGCCTCTGCCCGTTGGGTTGGACGAGGAGGCCGTGCTGACGGCGATCGATCCTGCCAAGGATGCCGACGGCCTGCACCCGATGAATCTGGGTCGGCTCATTCGTGGGCAGCAGGGCTTTCTACCGTGCACACCGCACGGCGTGCAGCAGATTCTTATGCGTTCCGGTATCGATGTGGCTGGCAAGCATGTCGTCGTCGTCGGCCGCAGTACCCTGGTTGGCCGCCCTCTGGCCAACATGCTGACGCAGAAGGGGCCGGGAGCCAATGCGACGGTGACCCTCTGTCACACTGGAACAGCCGACCTGGCCTATCACACGCGTCAGGCTGACATCCTGGTTGTGGTAACGGGCGTACGCAACACAATCACGGCAGATATGGTGAAGCCCGGCGTCGTCGTCGTGGATGTGGGCGTCACCCGCATCGACGATGCCTCGCGCAAACGCGGCTGGCGCCTGGTCGGTGATGTCGACTTCGATGGCGTCAGGCAGGTGGCCTCGGCCATCACCAAGGTGCCCGGTGGGGTCGGACCATGGACGATCACGATGCTGCTGTACAACACCATCCAAGCTGCCAAGTGGGCCCACGACCTCGACTGACGGCTGCCATGTGACTGGCAGCACTGCCATTTTCGGCGGTTCGTTGTTATATAGAGGTATCCCTGTCCCCGCTCCATCCCCCAGAGCTAATATCCGGAGCGAGTATCCGCGCCGACCCGGCGTGAGAGCCGTTCACTCACGGTGAAGAAGGCTATGATCCGACTGCTCATTCTCGCTCTCGTACTGTGCGCGCCTCTGACTGTTGTGGCGCAGGAGACCCTGCTGGTCGTACGCCAGGAAGGTGACAATGGCGCATTTGAGACCGTCTCGGACGCTCTCGACGAGATCCCGGAGGAACTGTCGGGCAACTATGTTATCGAAATCCGCGACAACGAGACCTACGAAGAGCAGGTCAAAGTCGATGTGAAGTCATCGGCGCAGTCGACGGTGACCATCCGCGCCGGCGATGGCAATACGCCGAGCATTGTGTCGGACAAGAAAAAGAAACACGCCCTGACGATTACGTCGCCCTTCGTCACGGTAGAAGGGTTGCGCTTGCGGGGTGGCGAGGAGAGCTCAGGCCTGCACATCGATTGGGCTGATGACGTCACCATCCGCAACTGTGAAGTAGACGGCGCGGAGGAGAAGGACACAGCGGGCCTGTTCCTGCAGGGGGCGCAGCGAGCCCTGATCGAGAACAACACGATTCGCAACAACGTTGTCGGCATACGTGTGTACGATGCAGAGGACGAAGGCAACACGATCCGCTTCAACCGCATCTACAACAACCGCAAGCGCGGTCTCTGGCTCTACAAGGGCACGGCCAACTCGACGGTCGTCAACAACACGATCTATCACAATACCATCGAGATCGAACTGGGCAACGACGGCAAGAAGAATGCCGACGCGGGCCCCGGAAACACCTTCCGCAACAACATCGTCGTGGCCCACGAGAACGACGGCTTCTGCGTCTACGCCATGTCGGATGATGCAGAACGCCTGCCCGATGACACGTTTTTCGACTACAACCTGTATTACACCGAAGACGACGGCACGAAGCTGGCTAAGCTGAATGGCAGTGACCTTGACGCGCTGGAGGACTGGCAGGACGACGCCCTCGTTGACCAGTTCAGCCTGGACACTGACCCACTGCTGGTGTCACCGACGGGTGATCTGCATCCTCAGTCGACCAACGCGAGCTTTCATGGTGGCGCCTGGACGGCGGACGGCAATCACAGTCCCGCCATCGATGCCGGCGATCCGGACGATGGTTTCGCCAATGAGACCGATCCCAACGGTGGCCGCATCAACATCGGTGCCTGGGGCAACACGGCGCAGGCATCACGCACGGTCGGTTCAGTGGCAGCGATTCAGAGCGGCAGCTTTGCCGGCGTCCAACAAGGCACAGATGGCACAGGCGCTGTAGCCGTCTCTGTAGAGATCAACCACTCCACCGGTGGCGACACGCGGGCGCGCATAGAGTGGAGTGATGCGGAGGGTGGCACCTATCAGGCGGCGACCCTGGCTGGGCCCGTGACAGCCGATGTGGACGACAGCGGCGGCGCACCCAGCCTCGACAACGGTGCCTCGTACCAGCTTGGCAACACGGCAGATACACGTATTGTCACGTCCGAGGGCAGCAACACGGTGGCGTTCACCTGGTCGTCTGCGACAGACGCGCCCGCAGCAGATGGTTCCCTGTGGCTGCGTCTGACCGTCAACGATGACGAGACGGAACAGCAGACGTCGGCGCTGCAGCAGGTAGCAGTAGACAACGTAGCACCTACGGCGCCAGCAGATCTGGCGGTCACCGAAATCGACCGGACCTCACTGGCATTTGCGTGGACAGCGTCGGGGGAAACCAACTTTGCCGGCTATTCGCTGTGGTATGGCACGGTTCAGAGCGACGTCGAGAACCGTAGCGGCGGTGCCAGCTTGTGGGGCGCAGAACAGGATGGGGCACTCGCATCGGCAACGACGGCGGCGACAACGGTCACCGGGCTGGAGCGGGGCACGCAGTACTTTGGCAGGCTTTGGGCTGCAGACGTGGCGGGTCATGAATCCTCATCAGCGATCACGTCATCCTTCACCGCCGGCCGCGATACCGTGTTTCATTACGTCGCCACGTCAGGTGAGAATCAGGGCACTGAGAATGATCGCTCGGACCCGTGGAACACGATTCAGAGGGCGATCAATGCCATTCCCGGTAATCTGACGAATCTGCAGTCGTACTATGTCGTCGAGGTGCTCGACAGTGGCCGCTATGATGGCAAGGTGACGATCAACCGCCAGGCGGACGCCACCTATTCGATCACCGTCCGCCCTGCGGCGGGGCAGACGCCGACGATTGTCGGCCCCGGCAACAAAGATGCCGTACTTATCAAAACAGCCTATGCCGTGCTGACTGGATTTCGCATCGAAGTGGGCAACAAGGTTGGTATCATTGTCGACGGCGAGCCTGGCGTACTGCTACGGAACCTTGTTGTAGGCGGCAGCGGCAACACTGTCGGCATCCGGCTGGTGAAGACGAGCAACACACACGTGGTTGACACACGTATCAACGACGCAGACATCGGCATTCACCTGGCAAACAATGCCGACAACAATGGCATCCACAACGTGCAGATCCTCGGCGACGGATCGCGCGCACGTGGCGTCTTCTTCGATCAGAAGACCGATGCGGACTCCCTCGTCAACGTGACCATCACAGGCTACGACCAGGGGCTGTTCTTCCGCGGTGGCAACAAGGCTGCAGGCGACGGCCACATGGTGCGCAACAGTATCCTGCACAAGGTGGGGACCGCGATCCGCCTGGACAAAGCCCTGGGCAGCACCTTTGGCCTGCTCGACTATAACGATCTGCACCCCGTGGATGGTGGTCACGTGGGCAGGGTGGACGGCGCCGACTTCACCAGCCTGACAGACTGGCGTGGTGCCACCGGACTGGACGAACACAGCATGTCGCTGGATCCACTGTTGGTCAATGCCGACGCGGCGCCGGCCTCGATGGACGTGCATGTGTCGAGCCAGTCCGGGCGCTGGGATGGCAGCGGCTTTGTCAACGACGAACAGACGAGTCCCACCATCGACTCGGGCCATCCCCGCGACGCTTTCGACAGCGAGACGGCACCCAATGGCAATCGCATCAATCTTGGCGCCTGGGGCAACACTCCCGAGGCATCCCGTTCTGGCGACGTGAATCTGGTGCAGGGTGGCCTGCCATGGGCGACCTATCTGATGGCGGGTATCCCCGTGACACCTCGTGATGGCAGTCCAGAGGCCGTGTTGGCCGACGATTTTCCGGGACAAGGCGGCGAGAACATCTGGGGGGAATGGGTGCGCCTGATTCGCTGGGATACAGCCCAGCAGGACTATGTCTACCACCAAGAGGATGAGGGGGCTGCCGGTTCTGTGCCGAATCTGCAACCCGGGCTTGGCTACTGGCTCATCCAGTGGTGGTCGATCATCGATGACAATGGCAACTCCAGCGGCGATTCGGTTACCGTCGCCGGAACTCTTGTGTCCAGCACCGAGGACTTCGTGCTGCCCCTCACCGTGGATGGCGGTAGCGGCTTCAATCAGTTGGCCAATCCATTTAACTTCGACATAGACTGGGCCAATACGCTCGTTCGAGACGTCGCATCGGGCCAAACGGTGTCCATCGCCGAGGCGGCTGAGCGTGAAGTCATCGATGGTCACGCCTATCACTGGGACTGGGAAGAGCAGACGTATCTGCCGATCGACGCGCAAGCCGGTGGCCGCATCCCCAGTTGGCGTGGCTTCTGGGTCGACCAGCTGGCAACGGATCGTCGCCTCGAATTGCTGATCCCACCAGTGGAGGCAGCTTCATCTCTGAACAAGACGCTTCAGTCCCGGCCGTCCCCGGACGATTGGTACATTGAGTTTGGCGTGCAGGGCGTAGCACAGGTTGCCACTGAGTCCGGCCCCGTCAGCGTGCCGATGAACGATCCGAACAATCGCGCCGGCGTACATGTGGATGCGTCGCGCCGCTGGGACCCGCTGGATGCCCTGGATCTGACGGGGCTGCGCCAGCCGTCGCTGAATGTGTATTTCCCCCACGGGGACGAGGGTGATCCGCAGACGTACTGGCCTGATCGACCACAGCGCTATACCTATGACCTGCGCGATCCGGACTGGCTGGAGCAGACGTGGGAGTTTGCGGTAGAGACAGAGGCGCTGGCAACCGAACTCACCTGGTTGTGGACCAATCCCGGCAGCGTGCCCTCAGGCTTTCGAGTTGCCCTGGAGGACGCCGACACCGACAGCATATTGCTCGCCGATATTTCCGTACTCGGTTCACACACCTTTACCTCAGGCAGCATGGGTGTGCGCCGATTCCGGTTGCGCGCAGCGTACGAGGATGTCGTTGGTGACGTCAGCGGCGACCGTGTGGTGGAGGCCCAGGACGCACTGCAGGTGCTGCGCCACGCCGCCGGACTCGAGCTGTTGTCCGAATCAGAGCAGGAGTTGGCTCGTGTGCGCACCCCCGCGTCTCAGTCAGATGTGACCGCCCTCGATGCGGCGTGGATTCTGCGCTTTGCCGAAGGCCGCGCCTCGTCTCTGCCGGTTCCCGCTGCAGAACTCGACGTGCCGCAACCGTCAGCCAAGGCGCTGTTTCTGTCGACGCTGGTGGCTCAGCGCGACAACACTCAGCTCTTTCCCATCTATGTCGATGAGGCCGAGGGCGTGCTCTCTGGCAATCTGCGCCTGAGCTGGGACGCGACGCGGCTGCGTGTGCTGGATGTGACGCCCGGATCGACTATGGCCGGTTTCCAGTCAGTCCTGTCGGTGACGGACGGGCAGATTGACTACACCTTTGCCGGGGCGCAAGCCCCTGGGGGGCGGCAAGTCCTGGCCAACGTGCAGGTGCAACCGGTGATCGATGGCGACGACCTGGTCGACTATCTGGCGATCGATGGCGTGACGCTGAACGACGGTCGAGTGGCGGCAAAAGTCGTGGCTGCCAGGCCACAGGACTTCCTGTTCTATCCGGCAGCGCCAAACCCCTTCAACAGCAGTGTTACATTGCGTTTTGGCCTGCCCGAGGCAGGGACCGCGACCCTGTCGATCTACAATGTCCTCGGGCAGCGTGTCCGGGTCCTCACCGACCAGACCTACGACGCCGGCCTGCACCACCTGGTGTGGGATGGCCGTGACGCGTCCGGTCATGGCGTTGCCAGCGGCGTCTATCTGGCGCAGCTTGTCACCGGTGAGCGCACCATGGTGCAGAGGCTCGCCCTGATTCGCTGATCTTTCTCGCCGCTAGTCTACCCGTAGCATATCCGTCAGGTATACAATGATTCAAAGGTTCTTTCATCGTTGGACGTTGCTCACTGCGGCGGTGCTACTTGCCGGGCAACACGCAGCGTTTGCACGCGTGGACATAGAGACAATCGATCTGCCCGAACTGCCGGCCCATACGGCCGGCGCCATGTTGGGTGCCGTGGCCGAGGCGCTGATCGTGGTTGGCGGTGAGCTCGATGGCAAGCCGACGAAGCGGGCCCTGCTGCTGCGTCCTGAGGCAGACAGCTGGACTCGTGTCGAGCTGGACGAAGCGGTAGCGTGGGGGGCTGGCGTCAATGTCGGCGCAGATCTCATCATTGTGGGCGGGCGTGGATCGGGCGGTGCCACGGCGAGGGTTGTGCGTCTGCGGGCCGACGCCGGTGGTCTGGCACAGGAGCGACTGCCAGACCTGCCCATGTCGCGTGAGGGGGCCGCCGCCGCAGTGCTCGATGGCATACTGTACGTCACCGGTGGGCGGGCGGAGAGGTCTGCGCCTCTCGATGGCTCGTTGCTGGCCCTGACACTCGATGATCCGGCGGCCCAGTGGCGTGAACTGGAAGCCTGCCCGGCGCCGCGTCTGCGCGCCGCCTGGGTTGCTCGCGCCGGGGCCCTGTACTTGATGGGAGGTACGGGTCAGCGAGCGCAACAGAACTGGAGCTACCGCCCCGTACCGTTTGACGGCACGACGCAGCGAGGCTGGGTACAGGTTGCCGATGCACCCTCGGTGTTGAAGGATGGTGTGGCCCTGGCTACCGGCCAGTCACACCTGTCGGTGTTCACGTCGGGCGTGACGACCACCGGGACATCGGCGCCGGCCGAACTGCTGGTGTATCACACCATCACCGATACGTGGGTCTCGCATGGCGACTGGGACGGACAGTCCGCCAATGCCCGGGCCGGCAATTGGCGTGGTGGCGTGGTCATTGCCAGTGCCAGCAGGAAAGTGGAGCACGTAACCATCAGCTCTACACCTGAGTCGCTGCACTGGCTCGACTACGCGGCCATAGGCGCCTACCTGATCATCATGCTGTGGATCGGCGCCCACTTCGCCCGCGGCGAGAGCAGCAGCGACAGCTTTTTTCTTGGCGGCCGGCGTATTCCGTGGTGGGCAGCCGGCATCAGTCTGTACGCCACCGGCACCAGCGCCATCAGCTTTATGGCCATTCCGACAAAGACGTACGTAACCAACCAGGTCTACGGTCTGGGATCCCTGTGGAGTCCGATCTTCTGGATTCCGGCGGCTTTCATCATCATCCCGCTGATTCGCAGCCTGAATCTTACCAGCACGTACGAGTATCTGGAACGGAGGTTCAGTCTGTCGGTGCGGCTGCTGGGCAGCGTGCTGTGTGTGGCATTTCAGGTAGGCGGCCGCATGAGCGTCGTACTGCTGCTGCCGGCCATGGCTCTGTCGGCTGTAACCGGCCTGGACGTCATGGTGTCTGTCGCACTCATGGGCGTACTGGCGACGATCTATACGGTCATGGGTGGCATCGAGGCCGTGATCTGGACCGATGTCCTGCAGTGCGCGGTACTGATTGGCGGTGGGTTGCTGGCTTTCGCCATCATGATCTACGGACTCGAAGGCGACTGGAGCAGCTTCGTTGCCAGCAACCAGCAGTACGGCAAGATGGACAGCTTTATCAGTGGTTGGGACCTGACCGTGCCCGTGTTCTGGATTTTCGCTCTCGGCAGTCTCATGCAGTTGACGACTTTCCCCAACGATCAGGTCATGGTGCAGCGCGTGTTGTCCACGCCCAGCCCCAAAGCTGCGCGCAATTCGGCCATCGTGCTGGCGATGATCGTTGTGCCCGGCACGATCCTGTTCCATGGGCTGGGCAGTGCACTGTTTGCCCACTTTCGCGCCAATCCGGAGAGCCTGAGCCCGACGATGGACAATATCCACACATTGCCCTTGTTCATCGTGCAGAGTCTGCCGGCAGGTGTTACCGGCCTGGTCATCGCCGGCCTGTTCGCTGCGTCCATGTCGTCACTGGATTCGAGCATGAGCAGCACGGCGACCGTGCTGGTAACAGATTTCTATCGTCGCTTCCGGCCAACGGCCGATGACAGATCGTGTCTGCGCCTGGCCAAGTGGCTTACCGGCGGAATCGGTGTACTCGGGACCCTGGTGGCCCTGCTCATGGCGACACTCGAAATCAAGTCACTGTACGATACATGGACGCAACTGGTGGCTCTATTGGGTGGTGGATTCGCCGGCGTCTATGCCCTTGGCATGCTGACCCGTCGGGCCAATGATACGGGCGCTCTTGTGGGCGCCGTGGTGAGTGTGATCGTCACCGTGCTGGTGAAGGCGTACACGCCGCTGCACTTCATGCTGTATGGCGCTGTGTCGGTCATGACCTGTGTCAGCGTGGGCTACCTGGCGAGCCTGCTTCTGCCGGGTCGCATTGGTGACCTCAAGGGCCTGACCGTGTATACGCGCCTGCGGGAGTAGTTCTAGCGGAAGTGTGGCGTCTCGCGCACGTGGTACTCGAGCAAGTGGCCACGGGCGCCGATGTAGAAGACGCCGTCCTCTGGTCCCTCGACGATCTGGCAAAGATCCGGGATGGGCGCCGGGTCCAGGGGCACGATGCGCTCCGTCGTCACGTCGAGCTTGAACACGGCGCGGCGGGTGACGCCATAGATGTCACCATCGCGACCGCACGTCAGGTGCACGATGCCGTGTGCCTCGGGAATGCCCATCAGCGGTGTGCCCGCATCCTCCAACTCCCAGCGCCAGACCACGCGTCGACGCTCCGGGCAGAATGCAAACAGGTGACCGGTATCGGTGGAGCCGTAGACCAGACCGGTAACCGGGCTGCAGGCCAGATTGCCTATGGTGATGGCGCCCCACTGCGGAATGCACTCAAAGACCCGCTTGCCTTCGGCAGGTGAGAACATGAACAACCGCGCCTCGGTCGTGGTCTCGATACAGCCCCGGCCGCCGCGGATGCTGGTGCCACCGTAGACCCAGTTGGCGTCGGAGGCGACGGACTGCACGCTCTGGTCCAGATCGCGGTGTACGGCCTTTTCGCGAGTGCGTGGATCAAACACAGCCAGGCCGCCGCCCGGCATGTGGTAGTTGGCCCGACAGGCGATGTAGATGCGACCGTCCGGCCCCACGGTGTACTCGAATGGCCGATTCATGTTGTCGCCGAGTTGGCCGAAATTGAGCGGGTTTGCGTCGGCGTGTTCGCCGCCATGCTCGGACATGGGGTTCCATGGTTTGCCCGGGTCGTACTCGGCAAAGTACCCGCCGCCGTAACTACCCATGTAGACCTTGTCACCGCAGGCAATGACGTCGTAGACCTCACCGCCGCCCCAGCCGACCCGTCCCAGGTCGGTCAACTGGCGTTGGGTGGGGTCAAAGCGGAATACGTGCATGGAGATGATGGTGGTGCCGTATATATCACCATCGGGCCCGCGGTGCAGGCCGCAGATATCGGTTGCCACCGAAGGTGTGTAGTCGGCCTGACGTTCCTGGCCGTCGACCGTATAGATGCAGGCTTCCTGCCGGAACGTGGCCTTGATCTGACGCTCGACTGCGTCGGGCTGAGGCGCGGCGGGCGGATCCTCGGCAAAGCGCTCCGCCTTGCGCAGTAGCTCGCGGGTCGCGCCCGTCGTCGGGTCAAAGGCGACACGGCCGGAGGGATCCCGCTGGATGTTACACACGACCTCGCCGTTGGCGGCGACGTACTGAGGATTGCACCAGACCTGCTGTGTATCGGGCAGCGGTGGCGGGGCTTGCACGCCATGATCGGTCCAACTGTCGGTCGTGGCATCAAAACTGACCAGATGCGCACCAGGGTGCGTGCCGATCCACAGTCGCCCATCGGGCCCCAGACAACCATGGTAGAAACGCTGCTCGCTGAGCAGGGGAAAGCCATGATGACGCATGCCGTGCCGTGGCGTCCACGACTGCAGTACGTGCCCATACTCGTACAGCCCGTGGAAGGTGTGTACCCACAGGGTGCCGTTGCGCGGGTCGACATTGCAGGTGAATTCCCGGCCGGGGATCCAGTGTCGTTCCACAACTTGCCCGGTATCGACATCGACACCGAACAACACCGAGCCCTCCTGGCCAAACTCGCCACCCCAGATGATATCGATGCCACGCACGTCGTCATGCGAGGCCCAGCCACCACCCATCCATCCACCGATGACGGGCCGACCCAGATCGAAGAACACGCCCATCTAGTCAATCTCCAGTGACACTTGCTCGTTGAGTTCCTGTCGGGACGACACGGCATCCGCCGTGGAGAAGTGCATGATCAGCGCCTTGCGCCAGGTGTCGGTGTTGTTGTCGGCACTGGCGTGCAGGGTGCACCCATGGTGGAAGATGACCGAACCGGCAGGCACCGGGCAGTGTACTGCTTCTGGCAGGTCCAGTGCGCCGGTGTCAGGGATGTGATGCACCGGGCGGTCGGGATCGGGCGATATGGGAAAAATACCGTGCTTGTGCGAACCGGGGACGTAGGTCATGCAACCGTTCTCCAGCGTCGCCTCATCGAGAGCGATCCACGCCGTAACCAGGTCGTCGGCTGGTTCGACGAGAAAGTAGCTCTGGTCCTGGTGTAACGGTTTGGCCTGACCACGTGGTGGTTTAAACAGCGCCTGGTCGCGGAACACCTTGACGCGTGGCCCCAACAACCCACGGGCATGCTCGAGCAGGGCAGGTGAACGGGCGAAGTCCTGGAAGAACGGATCGAAACGCACCAGAAAGCTGGCGCCGCGCACATCACCGGTGCCCTTCGTCTCCGGCTTTGTGTCGCCTTCACGGCCCACGCCCACACCCTCGGGGCGGGACTCCGGGTCGGCAATCAGGGCGTCGATACGCTGCCGCACGCCGGCCAGTTCCGGCTCGCTGAACAGTCTGTCCACAACCAGGAAGCCATTGGTCTCGTAGCTGTCCTTCATCTGTTGCGTGAACATGACCTTCAGCCCTCGGCTTCCAGGCGCGACCAGATCTCGCGCACACGATCCTTGATCTGCAGGGCCTCGTCCCAGCGATCGGACAGTTCCTTGCCGTCGGCGCCCTGGATGGCATAGGTGGGTGGTCCCAACTCGACAACAAACGTGAGGGTCGAGTTTTCGCCAGCGCGCTCACGGAAGGCACGAAAACCATGTTCCCACCAGCCCGAGAACAGATCGAACCAGACCTTGTTGTGCGGGAACGATACCGACACCTGCACCTGCTCACGCGAGGCGACGCGGCCATGGAAGGCGCCGCAGCGCTCGACGATCTGCTCCATGTATTTCTGGTTCTGTGCCGAGACCGGCGGCCCGGAGAATTCGCGACCCACGAGGAAGTGTGACAGGTCGCCGCACAGCTGCATATCGGGCACGGCCTCGATCAGGTCGAGGGTGTAGTACATATCGGTGGTGGTACGGTCGCGATGGGTCTCGAAGAACAAGTCGAAGCCGGCGTCGGCGGCCATGTCCAGGCAGCGCACGATGTACGGAATCGGCTCGGCCACTGTGCGAGTGATGGGCATGGGCTGCAGGTTGATATGCGAGGCACCACCGTCGCGGGCAGCGGCGATATCGTCGGCGAACTCAGCTGCCGTCCAGGGAAACACGATGTTGGAGCGCTTCAGATTGTACTTATCACAGAGGGGCACCATGGCAGCGCGATGGGCCTCATCCTCCATGAGGAACTCGACACCGTCAAAACCGCCGTCGGAGATTCTGGCAAGCTTCTCTTCCATGTCCCACTCGGTGCCACCGTAGGGCAAGGCGCCCATACCCCAGTAGGATTGATATACCTGAAAATTCATGTCTGTCTCCTGTAGCTGCAGCTGTTGGTTTCAGGTTGGCGTGAGCCAGCCTGCAGAGTCGCGAAAGGCAGGGAAGCGCAGGAACTGTGCCGCCGTGCGCCCCATCAGGTGTTCCCGGTCGGCTGCGCTCAGATCGGGAAAGGTCCTGTCTGGCAGCTGCACGAGCTGGTCATACCCCGGATCGGAATCGATCCAGGGAAAGTCTGTCGCCCACATGAGCCGCTGGCAACCGAAGACCATAAGCAGGCTCTGCTGCCAGCCGTCGAGATCGGTATAGGGCCACAGTTGCCGGCTGAAGGCATAGTGACCGGACAGATGTACGCAGACGTTCGGGTACGGGTAGTAACCGCGCGTGTTGTTCAGGATGCGCCCGATCTTGAGGCCCATGGTAGAGTATCGGGTCTCCGGCGGCATGGGCACGTCGGCCTGCGGCCGGCCTTTGTCATCCCACCAGAACCTTGGGCCGGGGCAGACCATCATGTGATTGCAGACGACACGAACCTGCGGAAAACCCGAGAACAGGTGTGGTACCACGTGCGCATCGACAGCACGCGGATAGAGCCAGATCACAAAGTCCCTGCGGGCGGCATGTTCCCAGATCGGCGTGACCTTAAGGGCGCTCACATCCACCGGCTCGAAGGGATCGGCCGGCCCCCCGAGGCCGCTGAGGCGCACACCGATGATGCGGCCATCGCTGTGGTCGGCGAGTCGGTCCATGTGGCCCCCGGGGTCGACGCTGTCGGGTGGCACCAGTCCGATACCCAGAAAGCGGTCAGGAAAGCGCTTGAGGCAGTCGAGCAGGTAGGCATGCTGTTCAAAGGCGGTGCCGCCGATCTGTACAAGCACTGCTGCGTCTACGCCCTGGGCGTCCATGCGTTCGAGCAGGCGCTCAACGGGCGCCTCGCGATCTGCCGGCAAGTGATCGCTGGTCTCTCGCGGGAACTCGGTGCTGGCACGGGCAAACACGTGCACGTGGGCGTCGATGACAGGTGCGCGTGTCATGCGGACGGTTCCGGTCGAGGCTCCAGGCGGAACAGCTGACGGCGGTCCGGCGTCGTGCAGTGCTCGGCGAAGTCCACAAAGGTCTCCGGGCTGAAGGTCGCCTCGGTGCCCACTTCGTAGATCAGGATAATCGAACGCCGCGGGCGCCGGGACCGGTTCACCATGGACGTGTGCAGGCCGTAGCTGTTGAACAGAATGGCGGAGCCGGCGGCACCCTCAAATACGCGGTGACCTGGCATGGATTCGAGATCACCCACGAGGGGGTACGGCCCGCTGTCGGGATGGTGGCTACCCGGGACATAGGCAAACGCACCCTCGTCCCGCGATACGTCGTCGAGGTAGATCTGCACCTTCAGATGCAGGGGATTTGAGCGGGGTACATCGTAGTGCCAACCGACATAGCTGAGAGGGCTGGGGGGCACGGTACGGAACTGTGGCTGGATGAAGGTAACCCGATTCTCGGTGAAGGCCTGCAAATGTCCGTACCACGCCGGGTCATCAACGAGGCCGAGGAACACCTCATCACGGGACAGCGGTGCCGGGATGTCGAAGAAGGCGGCGGGAGCCGTTCCCTGCACCACCTGCTCAAGCCAGGCAGGCCGCGTCTGTAGGGACGCCTCAGTAAAGGCCCGTTGCACGGCTGCCAGTTGGGCGCCCTGCAAAGCGTGCTCCAGCAGCACCGCGCCATCGCGGTGCCAGGCATCGCACTGTTCAGTTGTCGGTTCGTGCAAATGTCCCATCATTCCAGGCAATCGTCTCTCGAACAGGCACAAGATAGCGTTGCGTCTGCCCTGTGCGCCACGGGTCTGATCTGTAGCCAATCCCGCTTGACGGCCTTTGGGGTGGCGCTATCTTCGGCGCCAATGCCTCCCAGATACAATGCACCCGTCGATTCAGCAGATGACCAGGTCCCGTTTGCATTCCAGCGTTGCGCCGTGCACTGGTGCCCGCCGCAACGCATCGATCTGGTCGAACATGTACGTGAAGCCCGTTTGCAGTTGGTGCAGGCCGGCAATTTCGGACCCATGTTCTACAGTCTGGCCGATGATCCGCAGGTACCGCGCTGGTGGGTTGGCCAGCCTCTGCAAGGCATCGAGGCCAATCTCGACTACGCGCGCGACCTGATCGCCGGTGTACAGGCGGAGGGGGCCCGTTACATCGGCACCATGTCCATGTCGTGGAACTATGGCGACCACGAGACCGACAAGGGATTGTGGCAGGTATGGGACAGACTGTGGACTGATCAACTCCTGGGTGCGGCACCGCATAACGATCCTTCCGGGGCCATGCAGGTGGACGCCGATGGCAGCATCCGCAACTGGCCCATCGAGGGCAGACCATATCGCACGTATTCTGGCTGTATGGCCAATCCGTTGTGGCGGGCCACGCTGAAGCCGATGATCGGCCAGGCCATCGACCTGGGCGTCGACGGTCTCAATGTGCACCACGGATTCGAGAACCTGTGCCGCTGCCGTCACTGCAAGGACTGGCTGTGGCCCCGGCTGTTGGAGTCTATGTCCACAGATGACCTGGCAGCTGCCTACGGCGCTGTGACGGTCGAGCAGATCGATGACTTGCTGACAGTTCAGCAGGACTGTGACGCGTATCTGCGTGCCCGTGTCGCCGCCACGATTGAGCGCGCGGCGGCACACTTGCGTAAGGACACTTTTGACGCCCTGTTCGTAGACTACGGCCGCTCACTGAAAGCCGATCTGCTGCTGGCGCAGTGGTATCACAAGTATGACTTCGGCCCGCGCGACGAGCGCTCTCTGTTGCCCGAGGGCACGTGGGCGCGCGATGAGTCCTATCTCTGGTACAGCCAGGGCGGCCACAAAGGTGTGAGTTACTTTGACCACGGCTGGCTGGCTGACATGGGCATGGCGGCGCGCTTCATGCATGCCGCCGCCGAGGGCCGGTCCTTCATCATCAACAAGTACGACTGGCACCGGTGGCGCCTGTCCATCGCGGAGATGGCCGCACATGGCGGGGCGGGCCTGGCCGTGCATTGGGCCGTTCAGGACGAAAGCGACCGCCCCGGGGGCGCCGAGGATCGCTATCGAGCTCGGGTGTACCCATATCAGAGCTTTCTGGCTGAGCACGAGGATCTATATGCGGGTGCGCGCCCGTACTCTGAGTTGGCGCTGGTCTATCCCCGTCGCGGCGAGACGGCGGGGGAGCCGGACTGTACCGATGTTCTGCGTCGCATCGGTGCCCTGCTGGAGAACGAGCACTTCCTCTTCGACATCATCCTCGACGAGCAACTCTCTGACCGTGCTGACTGCTACAACGGGCTCATTCTGGCCGATGTGCGACGTCTGTCGCCAGCGGAGGTGGCGTTCCTGCGCTGGTGGGTGGAAGAGCGTGACGGCCAGGTGATGCTGGCAGGAGACAATGGCACATTGCGCGAGGATGGACGTGCACGCCGGGAACCACCTTTTGCTGATTGGCGTGTGTCCGGCGACGAGGATCCGCTGCGCCGTGGCCGCGGCCAGGCCATGGCGGTAGAAGGCGGTGCCTGGGCAGCGGCAACCATAGAGGTCTCGCCGGGTGTTAGACTCAAGGTGTTTCCGACGCCGGACAATGACAGCTTTGGCCGAGATCTGATGGCTCGCCTGGACACACTGCTGGAGGCACGCTGGTTACGTACCGACGCACCGTGGTTCGTTCGGGTGCGCGCGTGGTCCTCGGCAGATAGCAACCGAATATGTCTGCATTGGCTCAACTACCGGCAGGTGGAAAACCTCGACGATGAGGTGCCTCTGGAACAGGGACCGTTCAGTGCCAGGTTGCGCCTGCCGCCGGGAGCCCGCGTCGAGCGGCTTGAATGGCTTGATCCCGAGGCCGCAGCGTCGGAGGATCTCGACTTTGAGCGCGACGGTGGCGAAATCGAGTTTACCGTACCGCGATTGATCATCTACGGCATTGCCGTGGTGCATCTCAAACCAACGGGCTGAGATATGGCAACACCCGAACTACGGCGCCCCGACAAGGCGCGCTACGAACTGCAGGGCGTAACAGCTGATTACCTGCAGGCTGTTACCGAACAGTGGCTGTTGCCAACTCCGGCAGCCAATCCCGCCATCCTCGACATGTTTCGAGATCGCGACCGCTTGCCGTTGCGCGACATGGTGCCATGGGCCGGCGAGTTCGCCGGCAAATACATCACCTCGGGTGTACAGATCCTGCGGTTGACTGCAGATGCAGGCCTGCGCCGCCATCTGGCTGCCTTTGTACGCGAGTTCATCGATCTGCAGGCCGATGATGGCTACCTGGGTCCCTGGCCACAGGCGAACCGACTCACGGGCAAGGCACCCAACTCAAATCTGGGTCGAGGACCACATCCCACCTGGGACGCGTGGGGGCACTATCATGCCATGCTCGGGTTGCTGCTATGGCACGAGCATACAGCAGACCGTTCGGCCCTGGCCTGTGTCACGCGCATGGGAGATCTGCTGTGCTCGATGTTCCTGGGCCAGAAGCGCCGGGGGCGCCGTCTTGTCGATACAGGCAGTACCGAAATGAATCTGGCCCCCATACACACGCTGGCGCTGTTGTATCGACGTACAAAACAGGACCGCTATCTCGAACTTGCCGAGCAGATCGCTGTCGAGTTTGCCGCCAGGGGCAGAGATGGTAAGCCGTTGGCCGGTGACTACTTGAACACCGCTCTTGAGGGGCAGCACTTTCACGAGACCCCCAAGCCGCGCTGGGAAAGTCTGCATCCCGTCATAGGCATGCTGGAACTGTACTATCTGACGGGCAAGGATGCGTATCGCGCTGCCTTCGAGCACATCTGGTGGAGCATCGTCGAGCATGATCGCCACAACAATGGTGGCTTCAGCTCGGGTGAGAAGGCCCAGGGCAATCCGTATCACCCGGGTGCCATTGAGACCTGCTGCACAGTCGCCTGGATTGCAACGAGCGTAGAGATGCTGCGGCTGACGGGCAATGCGCAAATTGCCGATGAACTGGAGCTGTCGACACTGAACTCGGGCCTGGGGCTGCATTCGCAGTCCGGACGTTGGGTGACATACAACACACCCATGGATGGCGTCCGCAAGGCGAGTGCCCACGACATTGTCTTTCAGGCGCGCGAGGGCAGTGCCGAGTTGAACTGCTGCTCCGTCAACGGTCCACGGGCCCTCGGTATGATCTCTGACTGGGCCCTCATGTCATCAGCAGATGGCCTCACGGTCAACTGGTACGGCCCTGGCAAGATGACGGCACAGACCGCCGGCACACCGGTGACGCTGACGCAGGACACCGACTATCCGGTGGAGCCGACTGTGGTGTTGCGGGTGAGTCCGCAGCGGGCGACCGATTTCGTCCTGCGCCTGCGCATTCCAGGTTGGTCTGAGCGCACGCGCGTGCGAGTCAATGGTGAGACCGTTTCTGGCGTGAAGGCCGGCGGCTACCTGTTGCTGGAGCGGCGCTGGAAGCGGGGTGATCAGGTGGAACTTCGTTTCGACTTCCGCCTGCACCGCTGGGTGGGGGAGCGCGAGTGCAAGGGGCTCACATCGCTGTTCCGTGGGCCACTGCTGCTGACCTATGACCGTCGTTTCAATGATTGCGATCCGGATGACATCCCGGCTCTCGATGTCCGCACGCTGCAGGCCCATCGGGTCGAGTGGACGGGGGCGACACCGGCGCCCGAGCTGCTCGTGCGCTGTGCCGGTGCTGGCGGCCTGACGTTGTGCGACTTTGCCAGTGCCGGCGAGGGCGGATCGCCCTATCGAACATGGCTGAAGGTGCGCAATGCGGGGCGTGCCCGTCGTTTTGCCTATGACAATCCGCTGCGCACACAACGATGACAGAAACCCCGAAAGTCTTCCTGCCGGAAATGAGTTTTGCTGAAGTAGAGGACATACTCGAACAGGTGGAACTTGCCATCCTGCCCACGGGCAGCACCGAGGGACATGGGCCACACCTGCCATTGAAGGTCGATGCCGCCACATCAACCTATGTGTCGGTGCAGGCTGCCAGACGGCTGTACCCACGCGTGCTGGTGGCGCCGTGTCTGGCCGTGGGGCACTCGCCGCAGCATCTCGAGTTTGCCGGCAGTATGACACTGCGCGTCGAAACGCAGATCCGAGTGCTGACCGACTACTGCCGCTCGCTGCGCACATATGGCATCCGCAGGTTCGCCATCGTCAATGGCCACGGCAACAACATGGCAGTCAACGCGCAGGCCGCCAGGCGTATCACAGAAGAACTGGGGGACGTGAAGGTTGCCTCCTTCGCCTATTGGGAGGCCATCGATCCGCAGGCCATAGCCGGGCTCAACGACGGCCGCCACTACCCCGGCCATGCCGACGAGTTCGAGACGTCCATGGCCCTGCACATCTGCCCTGAACACACGCGCATGGACCGAATGCACGAGATCGAAGACAAGTACGGCTTGCATGGCCCCGGACCCGACGTTGAGCCGGGGCACGAGTTCCTGGCCACTACCACCTGGCGGCAGACAGGCTTGCGGCAGCGACTCTTGTGTGATGTGGCAGCAGACAACTATCAGTTGGCCAGCGCGGAAAAGGGCGCCCGCTTTGCCGAACTGTCCGTCGCCGGGACCGCCGAATACCTCAAGAACTTTATTGACAACGTGGATCTGGACTGATGGCTCTCAACACCCGCAACTACCCACCGGACCACGGCATTCTGGTGCCGTCTTCGGTGCACGAGGATTTCATCACGCGGCTGCTGACGGCAGGTGGACTCGAATCCGCGGGTGCGGCGCTGGTGGCGGGGTTTCTCACAGGCTGTGATCGTCGCTGTGTGTACAGCCATGGCAGCCGGAGGATGGCGCAGGAGTATCTGGGCAAGATCGCCGAGGGCCGGATAAACCCCCGCCCATCAGTGCGCGTGGAACGCCAGCACGGTGCCACTGCGGTCATCGATGGCGACGGCGGCCTCGGATACCACGCCTGTCACGCCGGCATGTCGCTGGCCATTGAGCAGGCGCGGGAACTGGGCGTGGGCGCCGTGACGACGTTCAACCATCATCACTTTGGCGCCGCCGGCAACTGGACGCGTATGGCCCTCGACGCCGGCTTTGTCGGTCTGGCTCTGTCGAGCCACAGGTTTCGTGCCAGCCCCGAAGGTGTGGTGACGCAGGCTGTAGGCAGCTCGCCGATCAGCATCGCCATTCCGGCGGGGGAGCAGCCGCCCTTTGTGCTGGACATGGGCGGGTCCTTCCTGCCGAGCACGGACGAGCTCATGGCGCAGTTTCCTCACGTGTTCTTCAAGGCCCTTGGCATTGGCTCGGTGAACGTCATCCTCGGCGGGGTACTGTCAGGCGTCTGGCGACCCGAGGTACAGCCTGGGAAGTCTACGTGGGAGTCCAACCAGGGGTCGTTTCTCACGGCTTGGGACGTGTCCCGGTTCATGGACGCCGACCAGTTCAGCCGGGAGATGGATCGCCACATGGCTGATGCCCGCGCCATGAAGCCCTTTCCAGGCATGGACCGGGCGGAGCTGCCCGGGGGCATGGAATTCTCATGGGAGCAGCAGAACCACGTCAGGGGCATTCCGCTGACGGATGATCACTGCGCGTTGTTATGCCAGAAGGCTGAGGAATTGGGGGTCGAGTCGCCGTACGGCGACTACGAGGACACGCGTTACTGACGGGCTCTGACCAAGGTCAGATTAGTTCGGTGGGGCCCCGATACTGAAAGTCGTCATCCACACCCACCGGCAGGCCTTGTTCAAAGACAAACCGCCGACCCGTTGCGATCGATTGGTACAGCGCCAGGCCAAGGCCGATGTTGCACATGCCGTTCATGCCGCTGTTCTCGGGATCGGTGTCGTGCCGGATGGCATCGAGCAGGTCCGCCAGTTCCCGGTCAAAGGCTTGTTCGCCGGCCACGGGTCCGGCCCCGAGTCCGGCGCAGGATTCTTCGCGCACTGCATCGCTGGCAGGGCCGCGCACGCTGATGGGGCCCTCCCACTGGTCGAAGTGCAGGGTGCCCCGGGTGCCCGAGATCCAGTTGCCGCCACCGTCATAGCCGACGAGGCCGCCCATGCGCACCGTCGCCTGACGCCGGCCGTCGAATTCGAGCATTGCCTGCATCAGAATCGGTGCGCGGTGATCGCCATCGACAAGGTTGCCGGAGGCGATGCAGGAGGCGGCCTGGACGTCGCCGAAGATGGCCCGCGTCAGATCGAGTTCGTGCACCACACCTTCGAGGATGTTGCCACCGGCAAGCCGCGTGTCATAGCGCCAGGGGCGCTGCAGTCGTCCGCTGTCCTGTGCGTCAACAGGTGTCGGTGAGGTCGCTCCCATGCGGTGGATCTGGGCAGCCCACGGCGTGCCGATCACACCCTCGTCGATGAGCTGTCGAGCTCGCAGGAAGGCCCCCCAGAAGCGAATGGTCTGGCCCACGACGAGCTTGACGCCCGCTGTCGAACAGGCGTTGATCATGCGCCGACAGTCGCCCAGAGTCAGGGACATGGGTTTTTCCACGAGCACGTGTTTGCCCGCCTCTGCGGCGGCTACGACCAGATCAGCGTGGGTGAAAGTGGGGGTGCAGATGACAACGGCCAGGACACGATCGTCAGCAAGGATGTCCTGCACATCGTCGGCGACGCGGGTCGCCGTGCCGGCGATGCGCCTGGTGGCTGCCTCTTTGTCTGTGTCGAAGGCCCACAGCAGGTCACAGTCCTGTTGTGCCCGTGTGCGCCGTTCGATGGTGGCGTGCCACGTGCCGCCCATGCCACCGCAGCCGATCAGTCCCATACCCGAAGTCATAGCCATGCCTGAAGTCATGGCGCACAATGACGCACATGCCCCTGTCTTGGTCAAAAGAGTTTGCACTTCAACCGGAGAGTCAGGTGGGATCCTCTAGAGTCGACCTGCA
>JGI24914J38485_100999_pt1 | contig 42119 bp, 34 predicted proteins | sample LinPfosmplate2_FD_38485 | JGI IMG/M metagenome (IMG submission 38485) | reverse complement strand
GCAGGTCGACTCTAGAGGATCCCACGGAATAGGCCTTTACTCAATCCAGGGAATTCACCCCGTTGACAATGCTGTCAGCGGGGTTTTTTTTAATTAGATAAGGCCGGTATTGAAAATAACTTTTTCAATATCGGCTAAGTCAGTATTGTCGACTCGAAACAAACAACTTGGGTCACGGGGAAAAGTACTTTGCGGACCTCTTAATCCACTTTGATCGGGCGACCAAAGTACTTTGAGGATCCCAAAGACTCGTTTGGCCGTTGCCAAAACAACTTTGGAGAATGATTGAAGTACTTATGGGACACCCCAAACAACTTTGGGGATGCCTTATTCTACTTTTGCTAACAAATCCCTTTTTTTCTTAACCTTCACATACGAAACAATTGAGCCCTGTAGACCGCCTGTACACTTTGCTGATTTCAAGTGAGTGTAACACAATGCAAGAGTGCGGTTTTGGCTTTTGGCCGAAGCAATTGCTTCGACTGCTTGGCAGCCCAATGTTCAGCCATGACCATACAGGCCGAGTGCGCAGTCGGGATCAACTCCAGAATTTAGCAGTTCTGCTGGGTGGAGATGCTTGGAGTCAGGTTGTGGGTTCTATGTCCGAATCAACTTGTTTTTAGCGCGTTTACAGTAAAGCATTCGTGCGGTTACTTAACCTTATATGATGACGATTAAACATAATTTGTTGACGGCGGTTGCGGCGGGGTTGCTTTTTAGCGGCTGTGCCACGGAACCGGGCAGGAAAACGGCGGTTGGTGCCGGTGTCGGGGGTCTCATTGGCGCGGCAGCGGGTGCCATCATCGGCAACCAGAGCGGCGAGGCAAGCAAGGGAGCTCTGGTTGGTGCCGGTGTCGGGGGTCTCATTGGCGGCGCGGTAGGCAATGCCAAAGAAGCCAATGAAAAGGGAGTGCCCAAGCCAAAGGAATAATCCGTCGATTGGTTCGGCTTTGCAGCGTTAGCTATGCCGTTAGGCTTATAAATGAAAATACCCCGCCAACCGAAGCTGACGGGGAATATTCCCAAGACCGTAACCATTATGAAGTGTCAGTAACCAGCTGACTAAAATAAACTTCGCATCTCTAGCGTTATAGTCAAAAACCCCGTCGACCGAAGCTGACGGGGGTTCGTTTTCATAGGTTATGTTGTTTACACGCTTGGATTAACCAAGCCATTTGCCATCCCAACCTATTTCTGTGTTGTTATTGTTTTTATTCATAGCTTGTGAAAAATTTCACAATCTAAATGTAGCAATTACTGTGATGAAAGCAAAACCCCGCCAACCGAAGCTGACGGGGTCGACTGAAACCAAGGCAACCTATCCGGCCTTGGAAAAGCTGACGGCATCCGTGTTGTGTGCCACCAAGTCCGCGTAGGACTTTTCAGTGGTGCGGGATTGCCGGTGGCGAAGCCGCTTCTGAGTCTCATACAAGCTGCTAGTCATGGTGGTCACCATTGAGCCGTTATTGGCGCTCATCTCATGGCGGGCACGTGATCAACCTAGCGATCAAGGAATTGCAAGAAGGGGAGGACGAGTAGCTTCTGACTTTTGGCAGAAGCCTAAATTGAACCCTACACTCAGTTACACTCGGTTGATTTCAATCTCTATTGACAGTGCTAAAATGGAGTGCCAATTTCATTGTTTTTATGATCCGAAACGATTGGAGGTCAGAAGATCTAGATTTCGAATCTCTTCATCCCGACCATTTTCTTTTCCCTGCAAACCACACTTCCATTTATTCGTGAACGCCGATCGCATTGAGCATTTTCGTAAACGTCTTCAGGACTTGGCTGAGGAGATCAGTAATGATCTAGCCGCAAACAAGGATGATGCCGGTATTGTGGAATTGGACACATCCATCGGCAGACTCTCCCGCATGGATGCCATGCAAAACCAGCAAATGGCTCTCGAACTGCGTAGGCGCAGGGAGAACCAGCTATTGCGAATCAAAAACGCGTTCAAGCGAATGGACAAGGGGCAGTATGGGAAATGCGGCAAGTGTGGGAAGGCGATAGATGAGGCGCGGCTTGAGGTTTTTCCGGATGTCGTGACTTGTGTCGCATGTGCTTAAAGGACAATTCGTCATCAGAGATTTCAAAGCCTCAACTTTTTCACTTCGGCGTTGACGTCGGCTTGGCAGGCGGGAAGAGTCGCTGCGTGAACAAGCTCCCTTTGATCCTATTGGTTTTTCTCGTGTCCGCCGGTTCGCTCGTTGCGGAGGACAGGGCATACAAATCAATTTTCGACGGCAAGACGCTCAAGGGTTGGACCCAGCGCAATGGCACCGCGACTTATCGCGTCGAGAATGGCAGCATCATCGGCAAAACGAAGGAAGGCAGCCCCAACTCGTTCCTCTGCTCCGACTGGGAGTACAGCAACTTCGACCTGAAATTCGACGTGAAGGTGGATGAGGGACTGAACTCTGGCGTGCAGATTCGTTCCCAGACCCGAGGCGGCTACAGGGGCCGCGTAAATGGCCCGCAGGTGGAAATCGAGTCGAGCGGCGAAAACGGCGCGGAGGCTGGCTACATTTACGGCGAAGCGGCCGGTGGGTGGATGACGCCCAAGGCCAAGCTCATCCCACACAAACATTTCAAGGACGGCGAATGGAACAGCTACCGTGTGCTCACCAAAGACGCGCATATTAAGGTGTGGATCAATGGCAACCTGATCTCGGATCTGACCCACGAGGGAAAATTCAAAACCCACCCCAAGGGCTTCATCGGCCTGCAAGTCCACGGCATTGGTAAAAAAACAGGCCCCTTCGAAGTCCGGTGGCGCAACCTGAAGCTCAAGGAACTGGAGTAACCTGATTATGCGATGCCGGACTTGGTGCCGAAGATCAAACGATAGACACGGATGAACACGGATTTGTCATTCAGTGAAAACCCGTGAAATCGTTGTTCAAGTCTTCCTCCGCCCGCGCGCATTCACCGTGCTGCTTGACCCAATTCGGTGACGGCGGCATCAATTGTGCATGACACGTGTATTCATTTTTGCAGTCGCTTTTTGCTTTGCCTCAGCGATTCAAGCTGTTGAATCGCTTCTCCATTCCTTTCAGCGCCTGACACTTTCCGCTGAGTATTACAGCGAGGGCGCGGGGTTTGGCGATGTGTCGCATGACGACAAGCCGGATATTGTCTCGGGCCCGTACTGGTACGCGGGGCCGGAGTTTAAAACGAAGCATGAGATTTATCCGCCCAAGCCGCAGAACCGCAACCGGTACGCCGACAATTTTTTCTCGTTCGTGTACGACTTTAATGACGATGGCTGGGGCGATGTGTTGCGTGTTGGCTTCCCTGGCACGCCGGCGTGGGTTTTTGAAAACCCAAAAGGCAAGCCAGGCCACTGGAAACGCCATCAAGTTTTTGATTGGGTGAGCAACGAGTCACCGACGCTCACCAATCTTGTGGGCGACAAGCGGCCGGAATTGATTTGCACGAAGCGCGGCCAGTTCGGCTACGTGACGGTGGATTGGGGAAACCCGCTCAAGGAATGGACGTTCCACGCGGTGTCCGGCGCGGTGACTTCGCAGAAGTTTGGCCACGGCTTGGGCGTGGGGGATGTGAATGGCGATGGGCGGCTCGATATCATTCACAAGGACGGTTGGTTTGCGCAACCGCCCTCGGACAAGGAGACGTGGAAGGCTCACAAGTTTGTGTTCGCCCCACGCGGCGGCGCTCAGATGTTCGCCTACGACGTGGACGGTGATGGCGACAACGACATCATCACCAGCCTCGCCGCGCACGAGTTTGGCATGGCGTGGTTCGAGCAGATGAAGGCCGAAGGCGATGGCGGTGGCATCACATTTAAAAAACATCTCATCATGGGCAGCACGCGGGGCGAGAACAAATACGGCGTCGTATTCAGTGAACTGCACGCGACCGGTCTGCACGACATGGACGGCGACGGGTTGAAGGACATCGTCACAGGCAAGACCTACTGGTCGCATCACAAACAGTCGCCGCAATGGGATGCGGGTGCGGTGGTTTATTGGTTCAAACTTGTGCGCAGCAAAGATGGTGTCGACTTCGTGCCGCAGCGAGCCGACACCGATTCGGGTCTCGGCCGGCAGGTGTCCATCGGCGACGTCAACGGCGACGGCTTGCCGGACATCGTGTCTGCCGGGATGAAGGGCACACACGTGTTGTTGCACGCTGCACGCAAAGTCAGCGCCGCCGAGTACGATAAAGCTCAGCCGAGGCCGTACACGCCGCCAGCATTGCCCAAGGGCGTTTTGCCGAAGGGGGGAAATGACCAAGCGCTCAATCTCGATTTTGAAAAAGGCACGCTCGCAGATTGGACGACCAAGGGCAAAGCCTTCGTCGGCCAACCTATTGCGGGCGAAATTGACCCCAAGCGAAAGTTCGGCGAAGGCAAGATGGCCAAGCCGCAAGGGGGTTTCTGGCTGGGGGGATACGAGAAACTTTTTGATACCCCTACAGGCACGCTGACCTCGGCGGTGTTTCAGGTGACGTATCCCTTTGCGGCGTTTCGCATTGGGGGTGGCAGCCACAAGGAGACTCGCGTGGAGTTGGTTCGCGCGGACAGTGGACAGGTGTTTTTCAAAATGAGCGGGCGCAATAGCGAAACGATGCGGCCAGTGGTGGTGGATCTTCGTGCGCACGCGGGTAAATCCATTTTTATTCGCGTCGTTGACGATCACACGGGTGGCTATGGCCATGTGAATTTCGACGACTTCAGATTTTACGCCAAGCGGCCACAGTTCGCCAACGCCGTGCAGCCACCGAAGCCGTTGGTATTTGAAAAACAACTGCTCGAGGGCGCCACCGCCGAGATTGCCGCCAAGGCGATGAAACTGCCGCCGGGCTTTAGCGCCATTGCCAGCGCGGCAGAGCCGGACGTGATGCAACCCATCGCCTTTACCCTCGACCATCGTGGCCGCATGTGGGTGGCTGAGGCGTACAGTTATCCGCACCGCCAACCGGGCGACAAGGCGCGCGATCGCATCATCATTCTCGAGGACACCAACGGCGACCACAAGTTTGATAAACGCAAGGTTTTCATCGAGGGTCTCAATCTCGTGAGCGGGTTGGAGGTCGGCTTCGGCGGCGTGTGGGTGGGCGCGGCACCAAATTTTATGTTCATCCCTGATCACGACGGCGACGACCGGCCTGACAGCAAGCCGCAAACCCTGCTCGACGGGTGGGGTTATCAGGACACGCATGAGACGCTCAACAGTTTCATCTGGGGGCCGGACGGCTGGCTCTACGGTTGCCACGGCGTGTTCACGCACAGCAAGGTCGGCAAACCCGACACGGCCGATGCCGAGCGCGTGCCCTTCAACGCTGGCGTGTGGCGCTACCATCCCACGCGGCACATTTTCGAGGCCTTCGCGCAGGGCACCAGCAACCCGTGGGGCGTGGACTTTAACGCGCACGGCCAATGCTTCATCGAGGCCTGCGTCATCCCGCATTTTTTCCACATGATACAAGGCGGCCGCTACCAGCGGCAGGGCGGCCAGCATTTTAACAAGCACACCTACGGCGACATCAAAACCATCGCCGACCATTTGCATTACGCCGGCAACATCCGCGACCACGCGCACTGGGGTAAAACTCCCGGCGTGCCCTCCGCCACCGGAGCCGCTGGCGGTGGCCACGCCCACGCGGGCCTGATGATTTACCTCGGCGACAGCTGGCCGGCCCAGTACCGCGGCCAAGCCTTCATGAACAACATCCACGGCGCGCGCATCAACATGGACATCCTCAAGCCACGGGGCAGCGGCTACGTCGCTAGTCACGGCGCGGACTTCGTGCAGTTCAATGACCGCTGGAGTCAAATCATCAACCTGCGCTACGACCAGGACGGCAGCGTCTACCTCATAGATTGGTACGACAAAAACCAGTGCCACAGCCGCGAGCCCGACAGCCACGACCGCTCCAACGGCCGCGTGTTCAAGGTCGTTTACCAAAACGAAAAACGGACGACCGTGGACTTGGCCAAGCGCACGCACATGGAGCTCGCCCAGCTGCAGTCCCACCCCAACGAATGGCAGGCCCGCCACGCCCGCCGCGCCCTTCAGGAACGCTTGGCCAAGCAGAACGGGTTACCTCAGGACTTTGGCAAGGTCGATGCCATCCTCAAAACCCAGCTCGCAAAGGGAAAAACCACCGCCCTGCGCCTGCGCGCCCTATGGTGCCTGCACGGTATCAGTGGCCTGAACGAGGCCGCCTTGCTCGCCTTGCTGAAGGACCGTGACGCAATGCTGCGCGCTTGGGCCATCCAGTTGCTGTGCGAAAGTAAAAAGCCAAGCGCCGCCGCGCGCGATGAATTCGCCCGGATGGCTCGCGAAGACAAATCCCCCATCGTGCGGATGTACCTCGCCAGCGCCATGGATCGCACCCCCGTCGCCCAGCGTGCCCCCATCCTCACTGGCCTATTGTCCCACGCTGAGGATGCCACCGACCCCAATCTCCCCCACCTCTACTGGTACGCCACCGAGCCAGTCGTCGCAGCCAACAAACCCGCCGCCATCCAGTTGCTCGCCAAAACCAAAATCCCGAAGGTGCGCCAATACATCACCCGCCGTTTGGCATCCAAGTAGTGCGATTTGCTCTCCCACTCATTCTGCTGTTCGCGCTCAATCTTTTGGGTGCGAAAAAGAACCCGCAGCCGATCGTCGAGAAACCGTTCGCGCCATTGGAGGCCGCGAAGACGATGCAGGTGCCCAAGGGTTTCAACGTAACACTTTTTGCCGGCGAACCGGATATCAAGCAGCCGATCGGTTTCTGTATCGATGATCGCGGACGGTTGTGGGTGGCTGAAGCCAATAACTATCCGGAGAAAAAAGCGGGCAAGAAGGATCGCCTCATCATCCTTGAGGACACGAATGGCGATGGAACACACGACAAGCGGATTGTTTTTTACGATAAGCTTGAGTACGTGAGTGGCATTGAGGTGGGGTTCGGCGGGGTGTGGGTGATGTCGATTCCGAATTTTTATTTCATTCCGGATAAAAACTATGACGGTGTGCCCGATGGTGAACCGGTGGTATTGCTCGATGGCTTTGGCACGCACGCCAATGCGCACAACATCGCCAATGGTTTTGCGTGGGGACCGGACGGTTGGCTGTACGGCACGCACGGCGTCACCAACTGGTCGTTGCTCGGCAAGCCCGGCACGCCGGAGGCCAAGCGGAGGCGCTTCGAGGGCGGCGTGTGGCGGTATCATCCGGTGCGGCATGTGTGGGAGCCGTTCGCCATCGGCACTACCAATCCGTGGGGCGTCGACTGGAACGAGTACGGCCACGCTTTTGTTTGCAACTGCGTGAACCCGCATTTGTTTCACATTATCCAAGGCGCGCATTACGAGCCCGCGCGCAATCGGCCGACCGGGCGGTTTGCCTACGAGCGCATCCCGACCATCGCGGATCACTTACATTTTACGAACACGAAGATCATCCGAGCGGGCATCGGCACGCTTGAGGAGGACGTAGCCGGCGGCGGCCACGCGCACAGTGGCACGATGATTTATCTGGGTGACAATTGGCCGGCCAAATATCGCGGTGATGTTTTTATGAACAACATCCACGGCCGGCGAATCAACCGCGATCGCCTTGCTCGCAAGGGCAGCGGCTACGCCGCCAGCCATGCGCCGGACGTGATGCGCGCGCGCGACCCGTGGTTCGTGGGTGTTACGCTGGCGTACGGCCCCGCCGGCGGCGTGTACGTCAGCGATTTCTCCGACACCGGCGAATGCCACCACACCCGCAACACCCAAAAACACACCGGCCGAATTTACAAAATCACCTTTGGTAAACCGAAGCCGTGGAAGGGGGACATTGGCAAGTTAAATATTCTGGAATTGGTGAAGCTGCAATCGCATCCCAATGAATGGTTCGCCCGCCACGCGCGGCGTGTCCTGCAGGAGCGGCAGGCCAACACGTCGGTGCTGGCAAATGCTCTGAAGTCCAACCGGTCCGTGCCCCTGCGGCTGCGAGCGCTGTGGGCCTTGCAGGTGACGGGTAATTTGGATGAGAAGAAACTCGAAGGATTGCTTCAGGACTCAAGCGAACACCTTCGAGCATGGGCCATTCAGTTACTTTGCGAAAACAGAAAACCATCTGAGGTAGCTCGTGCGGAATTCGCGCGAATGGCGCATGAGGACAAATCCCCCCTCGTGCGCTTGTATCTCGCCAGTGCAATGCAGCGTTTGCTGCTGAAGCAGCGTGTGCCGGTGCTCGCACATTTACTCGCTCACACGGAGGACAAGGATGACCAAAATCTACCACTCATGTATTGGTACGCCACCGAGCCAGTCGTGGCCGCCGACCGCGTCTCCGCGGTGAAACTGCTGAATGCCTGTCAAATCCCCAAGGTGCGCCAATTCATCACGCGCCGGATGGCGACTGGACGCGCCGCTGGCAAAAAGGAATAATCGCGGCGCATGAAACGGGTTCTGTTTTTCTTGCTCGCCTTTGCGTTGTCGCTCCCAAACCCGCTGCGTGCGCAGGATGCGGAGGCGTTGTCGGCGTTGGTGGGGGTGCTCAAAGAAGTGGATGATCCGGCGTTCCACCTGGATATTCTCAAGGGCATCAGCGCGGCGTTGAAGGGGCAGCGCAATATCAAGATGCCGAAAGGCTGGAAGGAAATCGCACCCAAGCTGGCCAAAAGTTCGAATGCGGAGGTGCAGCAGTTGGTGCAGACGCTATCGCTGACGTTTGGGAGCAAGGCTGCGCTGGATGCCTTGCGGAAGGTCTTGGTGGATGGAAAGGCGAATCTAGCGGATCGACAAAAGGCATTGGCGGCGTTGCTGGAGGCGCGGGACAGGGGGTTGCCGGAGGTGTTGCGGGAGTTGCTGCGGGAGAAAGCGCTGCGGCGGGATGCGTTGCGGGGGTTGGGGGCGTTTGAGGATCTCAAGACATCGTCGTCGATTTTGAGAATTTATGCGAAACTGGACGCGGCGGGTAAACGCGACGCGCTGACAACGCTGGCCTCGCGGGTGAGTTTTGCCAAGGCCCTGATGGCGGCGGTGACGCGGGGCACGGTGAAGGCGAATGAGTTGCCGGCGGACATCGTGCGGCAATTACGCGCGCACCGCGTGAAGGGCATCAACGCGACTCTCGATAAGGTTTGGGGCGTGAGCCGTTCCACGCCGGCGGCGAAGCTGGCGGAGATTGCGAAGTACAAAAAGTTGCTGGAGACGAAAGTGGACCGGCCGGACAATTTGCCGCGTGGGCGCTCGGTCTTCCAGCGCACCTGCGCGCAGTGCCACAAACTCTACGGCGAAGGCGGCGAGATTGGGCCAGACATTACGGGGTCGAACCGCAACAACCTCGATTATTTGATCACAAACATCCTCGATCCCAACGCGGAGATTCCGAATGACTATCGCACGACGATTTTGCGCACGAAAGATAACCGTGTTTTGGTCGGCGTCATTCACCGCAGTGGAGGCCAGTCGGTGACCATCGCCACTCCGGCCGAAGTGGTGACCGTGGCCAAGCGCGACGTGGCGGCGATTGACCCGCAGAATTTTTCGATGATGCCCGAAGGGCTGGTGCTGGCGTTGAAGGAGGATGAATTGCGCGATCTCGTCGCCTACCTGCGCGGTAGTCGACAGGTGGCTTTGCCGGAGAAGCCCGGGAAGGGAGAATGAGGGGCAGGATGTTCAGGGTTTATTTTCTGAAAACATCACGAGGGATTTCGCCGGGCGTTAAGCGGGTTGGAGTTCAAGCTTTTCGGTGAGGGGTTATTCGAGTTTTACGGTGTCGGCTGCAAATCGGCGGATTCTTTCGGCTAGTTTTTCGGTTGTGCAGGGGGCTTCATTCAACTCCCAACGGAAGGATATTTCGTTAGGGAGATTTTTTCTGCGCCGCTCACGTTGGCCGTTTTCTCGGTGAACTTGCGGGGGGGGTAGCCTTTGGTTTCCTGCAGTTCCTCGAGGAGATTGGGGCTGGTAGTGAGCAGGTCGCAACCGGCGAGTTCGGTGCTTTCGCCGTTGTTGCGGAAGCTCGCGCCCATCACTTCGGTGGCGTAGTCGAATTTTTTGTGGTAGTTATAAATGGCAGTGACCGACTGCACGCGGGGGTCTTCGGCGTGGGCGTACTCGTTGCCGGTCTTGGCTTTGTGCCAGTTCATAATGCGCCGACGAAGAGAGAGATAAGCTGCACGCCGGCCTCGGCACACGCGACGGCTTGGGAGAAGGAGAAGAGCACTGTGAGATAGCAGGGGATGCCTTCTTTTTCCAATTCCTCGGCTGCGCGGATGCCTTCCCACGTGGCGGCGGTTTTGATGAGGATGCGATCGCGGTCAATACAGTTCTTTTTGTAACGAGCGATGAGCGATCACGCCTTCGCGAGCATGATCTCGGGTTGAAACTCAGGCGGGCGTCAACCTCGGTACTCACGCGACCGGGGACGATTTTTAGTATCTCGAGGCCAAAGAGGATAGCGAACTTGTCGAGGGTGACGGCTATGACATCGGCACTGCCGGCTTCCTCGTTGGCTTCAGCGAGAACCTTGTCGACGAGCGTCTCGTACTCGGACATTTGCGCAGCCTTTAGAATTATGCTGGGATTGGTTGTGGCGTCCTGCGGGGTGAATTTGCGGATGGACTCAAAGTCGCCGGTGTCGACCACGATGATCGTGTATTGTAGCAAGGAATCGAGATGAGTACCCGTGCAACTATTCAAACACAAATGAGCAGGAGCGACATGCCCGGCGCACCTGAGGACATGTGGTAGGGTAGCCAACGCTTTGGCGAAGCGTCGTGGCGAACGTTGGAGGTTGGGGAAAATGGAGCCAGTTGTCGGACTCGAACCGACGACCGTTCGATTACAAATCGAGTGCTCTACCAACTGAGCTAAACTGGCCTAAGCCGCGATGGCTTGTGGGACTTGTAGCGTTGAATTCGCTATTTTGAAAGTCATTTTTTACTTTTGAAGTTTTGAAGCCCGTTTTTATGGGCAAAAAGAATTGGCGGGGCGCGTATTCTTCGGGTAATAATTACGCGAGCGATCGAGCACAGATGAGAAACAGTTTGTACAGTTGGATAATCAGTGTTGCCGGGGTGCTTGGATTTGCCCGGCTTGCGGCGGCCGAGTCGGTTGATTTTAGTCGCGACGTTCGACCGGTGTTATCCCGAAATTGTTTTGCCTGTCACGGGCAGGATGAAAATACCCGCAAGGCCGACTTGCGCCTGGATATTCGTGAAGGCGCTCTCGCCGAGCGCAAAGGCTCGCCCGCCGTCGTGCCAGGGGATCGAGCGGGGAGCGAATTGTTTGCGCGAATCACCATCGATGACATCGACGATATCATGCCGCCAGAAGATTCCGGGCATGAATTGACGGCCGACGAAATAGAGCGGATCGGCGAATGGATTGATGGAGGCGCGCCGTACGACCGGCATTGGGCGTTCACACCGCCGACGAGACCGAGATTACCGGGGCTCAGCGACCGTTCGTGGGCGAGGAACGGGATCGATCATTTCATTCTATCCGGCCTTGAGGCGACCGGTGACCGGCCCGGTAAACAGGCCAATCGATACACGATCATTCGCCGGTTATCGCTCGACATGACCGGCCTGCCGCCGACCCCGACTGAGGTGGCGGCGTTCGTAAATGACAAACGCCTGAACGCATACGAGCTGCTCGTGGATGATCTATTGTCGCGTCCGGCCTACGGCGAACGCTGGGCGCGCGTGTGGCTTGACTTGGCTCGCTACGCGGACTCGGCGGGATACGGATCCGATCCGCTTCGGGTGATTTGGAAATACCGCGACTGGGTGATTGATGCGCTCAACCAAAACATGCCGTACGACCAGTTCACGATCGAGCAATTGGCGGGCGACCTGTTGCCGGAGCCTTCACGCGACCAATTGTTGGCGACGGCGTTTCATCGCAACACCAAGACCAACACCGAGGGCGGCACCGACGACGAGGAGTTTCGCGTCGAGGCGGTCCGTGACCGCGTGGACACGACCATGCAGGTTTGGATGGGCCTGACGATGGGTTGCGCCAAGTGCCACTCGCACAAGTACGATCCGATCACGCAAACGGAGTACTATCAGTTTTATGCGATGTTCAACCAGACGGAGGATAACGACCAAGGCAACGACTCGCCGCGCATTCCGTATCCGAGCGATGAGGAAACGAAGCGCTTGGCCGTGATCGACGATGAGATCTACGCGTTAAAGGCCAAGCTGGACGTTCACACTCCAGCCTTGACCAAGGGGCAGCGTGCGTGGGAACTCAAGTCACTGCGCGACTTGGCCAAGCCGAAGCCGGAGCTTGGCCTGTGGGAGATGAGCGGTCCGTTTGCGGGCGACAATTTCGACGGCGCATTCGCGAAGGTGTTTGCGCCGGAGCGCCTGGCCATCGGCGAAAATGTTGCATCGCGCGGCACAGCCCGGCAGTCGTCCACGTCGAACAACGGAGAAGCCAAGCACGCAATCGACGGCAACACTTCCGGAAAATTCGAGGACAAGACGGTGACCCACACGCAGAATCCGTCCGACAAGTCGCCGTGGTGGGAGGTGGAGTTGGCCGAGCCAGCCAACGTGTCGCAGGTGGTGGTGTGGAACCGAGCGGAGGCATCGGAGCGGCTGTCGGCATTTCGGGTGTTGGCGCTGGATGCCGAACGCAAGTCACTGTTCGAGAAAGACTTGTTTGCAAGCGGAAAAGGTAACCCGAAGCCGAACGAGGGGTTTGCAGTGCCGGTTGAAGCCGATGGGAAAGTGTCGGTTGTGCGGATTGAGTTGCTGCCGCTTGCGGGGCGCAATGATCCGATTTTATCGCTGGCCGAGGTGCAGGTTTTCACGCGTTCCGATGACGGAAAAACGGAGAGTGAACAGTGGGCAGCCAAGCCGGAGTGGGTCGATGCCAAGGTGCACTCGATCGAGTCAGGCGACCACTCCGTGGTGTACCTGCGGCGCAGCGTGAATGCGGCCATCGCCGGTACGCAGCAATTGTCGCTTGGCAGCGGCGATGGCATCAAGGCATGGGTCAACGGCCGCGAAGTGTTGTCAAAAAAATCCAAGCGCACCGCCAAAGCCGGGCAGGAGAAAGTGAGTGTCAACCTGTCACAGGGCAAAAATGAACTGCTGTTGAAAATCGTCAACAACGATAAGGAGAGTGGATTTTATTTTGCTGTTCGAGGCGTAGATTTTCCGGAGGATATTTTACCAGTGTTGTTGATCGATGAAGCTAAGCGTGCCAAGCCGCAGATGGAGAAGATCGCCGCGCACTACCGGACATTCGCCGAGGAACTGGAGCCGGTGCGGAAGTCGATCGAGGCCAAGCGCAAGCAGCATAAAAAGATCACCGACTCAATTGTCACAACGCCGTTCATGAGTGAATTGGCCAAGGCCAAGCGGCGTGAGACTTACCTGATGATCAAGGGAAGTTTTCTGAGCAAGGGTAACGCGGTGCAGGCCGGTTTTCCGGCTTCGTTTCATGTTCCGGCCAAGGGCACGCCGCACGACCGCATGGGGGTGGCCAAGTGGTTGCTGCAGCCTGACAATCCGCTGACAGCCCGCGTGGCGGTGAACCGTTTTTGGTCACGCCTCTTTGGCCGTGGGCTGCTTGACACGGAGGAGGATTTTGGCACGCAGGGAAACCTGCCGGATCACCCCGAGTTGCTTGATTGGCTGGCTGTCGATTTTCGCGGCACGGGTTGGGACATGAAGCGGCTTATCAAGACCATGGTGATGTCCGCGACGTACCGGCAGTCGGCCGAGGTGCGCGGTGACTTGACCAAGCACGATCCGCGTAACGTCCGGCTAGGCCGGGGGCCGCGTTTTCGCCTGGAGGCGGAGATGGTGCGTGACCAGGCGCTGGCGTTGAGCGGGTTGTGCAGCGTCAAGATGCACGGACCGTCCGTGTACCCGCCGCAGCCGCCGAACTTGTGGCAGGCGGCGTTTAACGGACAGCGCGACTGGGCGACGAGCCGGGGCGAGGATCGGTATCGGCGTGGGTTTTACACCTTCCTGCGGAGGACTGTTCCCTATCCGTCGATGGCAACCTTTGACGCGCCGAGCCGGGAGATTTGCGCCGTGCGACGAATTCGCACCAACACGCCGTTGCAGTCGTTTGTAACGCTTAATGACGAGGCGTACGTTGAGTTCGCCCAGGCGTTGGCACACCGCATTTACGCCGAGGGTGGCGAGTCGATGGAGGATCGGTTAAAGTTCGCCCTGCGGCTCACATTGGCCCAGCCGGTTGATGCGCATCGCCTGGCAACTTTGACAGATTTGTTTGACGGCGAGTTGGCTGAATATCGGAAGACGCCCAATGCGGCGAAGGAACTTTTCGGCAAAACGGTACCCGTGCCGAATGGGGCGACTCTGCCGGAAATGGCGGCCCTGACGGTCGTGGCGAATGTGTTATTGAACCTCGACGCCATTCTGATGAAAGGCTGAAACGTAGGAATGAATCTGGAATTACAACAGGCACAGTTCATCACTCGCCGGCATTTTTTGCGGCGGTGTCAAATGGGACTCGGCTCGCTGGTGCTTGGCTCGCTGATGGGCAGGGCGAGCGCCGCCAATCCGCTTGCACCGCATTTGCCGCCGCTGGCGGGCAAGGTCAAAAACGTTATTTACTTGCACATGGCCGGTTCGCCGCCGCAACTGGACTTGTTCGATTACAAGCCGAAGTTGAATGAGTTGAACGATAAACCGTGCCCGAAGGAGTTCATCGAGGGCCGGCGGCTTCCGTTCATCAAGGGGCATCCCAAGCTGTTGGGCTCGCCGCACACCTTCAAGCGGCACGGGCAGAACGGCCAGTGGTTCAGCAACATGTATCCGACGCTGTCCGGGGTGGCGGACGACCTCACGTTTGTGAAGTCGATGCACACCGACCAGTTCAACCACGCGCCAGCGCAGATGCTGCTGTACACCGGTTCGCCCCGCAACGGCTCGGCGTCGATGGGGTCATGGGTTACTTACGGGCTTGGTTCGGAGAACGCGAATCTGCCGGGTTTCGTGGTGCTGGTCTCCGGTGACACCGATCCGTCGGGAGGCAAGAGCCTCTGGGGGAGCGGTTATTTGCCGTCTGTCTTTCAGGGCGTGCAATGCCGCAGCACCGGCGACCCGATCCTGTATGTGTCGAACCCGAAAGGCATGAGCCGCGCCGTGCGCCGCCGAAGCCTCGACGCGCTCAGAAAACTCAACGAGCAGGAGTACCGTGAGATCGGCGATCCCGAGACATTGACGCGCATCAACCAGTATGAGTTGGCGTACCGCATGCAGATCAGCGTGCCGGAGGTGATGGATATCAGCCGCGAATCGCAACCCACGCTTGAGCAGTACGGCGCGCAACCGGGAAAGGCGTCCTTTGCGAACAACTGCCTGCTGGCCCGCCGCTTGGTGGAGCAGGGAGTGCGGTTCGTGCAGTTGTTCGACTGGGGCTGGGACTTTCACGGCACCACCGCTGGCAACGACCTCGTCAAGCGCCTGCCGGTCAAGTGTGCGGAGAACGACAAGTCAGTCACCGCGCTGTTGCGAGATCTCAAACAGCGAGGGTTGCTCGACGAGACACTCGTCGTTTGGGGCGGCGAATTCGGCCGCACCGCGATGAACGAAAAGCGCAACGGCTCAAAGTTCCTCGGCCGCGATCACCATCCGGACTGTTTCACGATATGGATGGCCGGTGGTGGGTTGCAGCATGGCATCACCCACGGTGAGACGGATGAACTGGGCTACACCGTGGCAAGGAATCCGGTGCATGTGCACGATTTGCAGGCGACGATTCTGCATCTGCTTGGGCTGGACCCGTTTACTCTCAGCTACCGCTACCAGGGCTTGGATCAACGACTGATCGGCGTTGAAGATACACCAAAAATCATCAGCGGCATCTTGGCCTAGTGAAGATCATGTGGGTAGGGCTATCGCGGAACTTGACTGAACAGGAGGTGTGGGCAATCTTGCGGCCGGTTTGTTTTAGGATCTACCCGAGTTCTTTAAAACAGTAGATAAATTGAGCTTTTCAACCATTAATACCAACCCTCATCGGTTTCACATCCCGGTAATGGGAACCGGCTTCACGATCGATACCTGCCTTAAGGTTGCCCGTTATGGCATCCACAGTGTGCTCAGTCTTGGAGATGATGAACTGATAGAGCGCGTACGAGAATACCACTGTAAAGAGTACGGAATACACTACGAGGAAATCGAGGGCGGCAGTGAAGACCACCGGGCCAAGCGAATCACGGCCTACCTTAACCAGCTAAACTTGCTCGTAAACGATCAGTTTGAGGCCCTGCGCCAGCAATCGTTTGAGACGGGGAAGGACATTAACCGCTACTTTAAACTGTTGCCCGATGGAGATCTGAAGCGCGAGTATAACAGAGTGATGTCTGACGCCCTCCCAGTGGAGAACAAAAAGCGTCGTCAAGATGAGTTGCGCCGTCTCATGAGGCCCGGTTGCATCAATGTCAACGTGATGACAAAGGTCGATTGTAATATAGATCGCATTGACCATAGCATGCATGAGCCTGACAAGACTGATGCATTGAACGGCTTGAAAGGTTTCGCTGAGAGCGATGTTCGAAGCAGCATAATTTTCTCTGCGGGAATGAACCCTCGCCTCTATGGTGCTATCGCCAAGTATCCGGACTTTTTCCCTGACCTGACAGGGGCAATCAAAAAGCAGGTTGTTCTGAAAGTGAGCGACTATCGCAGTGCCGCAATTCAAGGTCGGTTTCTTGCCAAAAAAGGAATCTGGGTTTCGGAGTGGCGTTTTGAATCGGGATTGAATTGTGGCGGTCATGCCTTCGCCACCCAGGGCATGCTCATGGGCCCCATCCTGAAAGAGTTCAAGGAACGGCGCATGGAACTGATCGAGACTCTTTTCCCACTTTACGAGGCCGCTCTTGAAAAGACCGGTCGCGAGATTGGCGACCCGCCGCCCCACAGGTTTACCGTACAAGGCGGCGTGGGAACCCATGCGGAACATGACGCGATCCTCAAATACTACGAAGCCGATGCCACGGGTTGGGGTTCGCCCTTTTTACTAGTTCCTGAGGCGGTGCGCATCGACGACGGACACCTTGAGAAAGTTCGCGTGGCGGGCGAAAAAGAAATCAAGCTCACCCGCTCGTCGCCTCTTGGGATTCCGTTTTGGAATCTGCTAACTTCGGAAAGCGAAGCTTATCGCCGCGAGCAAATTGCCGACGGCAAGGCGGGGAGCATCTGCCCTCACAGGTATCTAAAGTTCAACACCGAGTTCACCAAGAAGCCCATTTGCCGCTCGTCCAAAGCCTATCAGGCCTTGAAAATAAAAGAGATTAACGGGAGGGGCGACTTGGACGTGGAACAGAAGTCGGCGCATGTACAGGAAACCACAGACCGGGCCTGCATTTGTTTTGACCTGTCCGCCCCCGCGCTGAAGGTGATGAATCTGCCCACAACCTCAAAACTAAATGTATGCGTGGGGCCCAATGCTCGTTTCTTTGACAAGGTCTCTAGCTTGCGCGAAATGGTGGATCACATTTACGGGCGCATCGACCTGCTCAAGGGAAAAAACAGGCCTAACATGTTCCTTAACGAGCTTAAACTTTACATGGAATACATGGCCGAGGAAGTCGAGCGCGTGCGCTTGAAGTTATCGAACCAGACACACGATTACTTCGAAGGTTACAAACTCAACTTGCTGAATGGCATCGAGTATTATAGGGAGCAAGCCGACAACTTGGTGGCCAAGGGCCGGGACAATTTCCTGAGCCAACTGGATACCTTGGCTGCCGAGATTGATGCCATGGTGCTTCCGGCGCCGCTCGCCCTAGAGCCCGCCTGATCCGCTTGGCTAAGCTCAGGCGAAGCGATCTTCCGAGAACGGGTCGGCGGTATTCGAGTAGCCGCGTTGCTCCCAAAAGCCAAGTTCGTCATGATGGCGAAAGATGATTTCGCTGATGAACTTGGCACCCTTCCACGCGTAAAGCTTGGGGATGATCATGCGCGCCGGGCCGCCGTGCTCCAGCGTTAACGGCGCACCGTTCCACGAGTGGGCGATCATTACATCGTCATCCATGCAGGCGTCGAGCGGGGCGTTGGTAGTGTACTCGTCGCAGCCGATGAAAAACAAATGAGTGGCGCTTGGTTTCGGCTTGACGAGTTCGGCCAGTGTGAAAAAGGAGACCCCTTCAAACTTCATGTCAAACTGGCTCCACGTCGTGACGCAGTGAAAGTCGCTCACGTCGCGAAACTGCGGCAGCGCCATGAACTCCTCCCAGCCAAGCGACGCCGGGTTTTTGACTTCGCCGTGAATTTTAAGTGACCACTTGTCGAGCGGGATTTCCGGGTGCACACCTAGGTCGAGCACAGGAAAGTTGTTCACCTCGTGCTGCCCGGCGGGAAGTCGGCCGGCGTTCGGGCGGGAGGGGCGATCTTTGCCGGACATCTTTTGCGCCCAGCGCTCCTTTCGGCGCACGTAATCTTCCTTCATTGCCTGGTGGTTTTGACCGGCTTGGCCAAGGGGAGTTTGTAACAGGCAGCTTCGCGGTGATTGCGCACTAGCAGGTACTCGCCGGCGAGGGAGGGAGGGTTCCACGTCTTGCCATCGAGCGCGGCGAACTTCGTCAATTCGACTTGTTTTTCTGGGTTGCTCTCGAGCAGGATGACATCGCCGTTTTCCGCCATGACGAGAATGTGACTGCCACGAAGCAGGATTTGCCCGTGGCCGTAACGGCCATCCTTCCATTTGCGGCGGCCGCGCTCGGCATCGATACAGGCGAACATGCCGTCATCCAGCCCGAAGATGTGGTCGTCATGAAAAACCAAGTTCGTGAACTTGGCCTTCATGCGGATCGATTTCCAAAGTTCCGTCGCCGAAAAAACGCCGTCGACAAAATCAACTTGCAGCAGTTTGCTGCCTTTGCCGTAGCCCAAGCTGAGCAGGACCTTGTTGCCTGGCAGGGAGAGCGGCATCGACACGTGTGGGTAGGGTGCGCTCCAGTCAAACCTCCAAGTGACGGAGCCGTTGTTTGGCGAGTGCGCGGCCAAGCCGTCCTGATTGAATATGAGAATCTGCGTTTCGTCGTGCAGCTTGGCCAAACGCGCGGAACTGTAGCCGGCGCGACTGTTGCCGCCGGACCAAACCGGTTCGCCGCCGGCCGTGTCGTAGGCAAAGAGTGAGTTCCCGTTTTCCCCTCCGGCGCTGACGACGACCTTGTCATCCACGATCAGCGGCGAACTGGCGTAGCCCCACTCCTTGGCCTTGTTCCGGTTAGACGACAGCCCGCTTTGATCGACTGGGGCATCGAGATCGAGTCCGGCATCGATGGCGATATGGCGCTGCCAAACCGGTTTGCCGGTAGTCAGTTCGAGGCAGTTCAGCACGCCGGTGGCGCCAAGCGTGTAAACCTTCCCGTTGTGAACCGTCGGCGTGGCGCGAGGTCCTTCGCCGGCAATGGCGGTCTTATATTGGCCGGAGTCGGTGTGGATCCAGAGCACGGCACCAGATTGCAGGTCGTAGCAGACGACGGCTTCATTCTCGCCACGCTGCTCCTGTGTGACGGCGTGCTGAGCGGCAACCGCGAAGCCCGACCAAGCGGCGCCGATCGGTTGCCGCCAAAGTTTTTTGGGAGGCGTTGCGTCCCAGTCAGTGGCCAAGTTGGGGCCGGGGATTTTGCAATCGCGGTTTGGCCCGAGGAACTGCGGGAACGACAACTTGGCCAAGGGATGAGCAGCCGGTTCGCCGGTTGGTTTCGGCGCTTGGCCATCGGCTGTGGGCAGGGTGCGTTTGGCCCAGCGCCACTCAAAAATTGGCACCATGTTTCCGCTGAATTGGCTGAATCGAAAGGATACAGAAAACAGGAGAGCCGCACCAACCAAGCCGCCAAAAATGAGCAACCGAGTGCGCTTGAGCAAGCGGGAGAAAAACAACGCCCAAGCAACGATGAGCAGTGTGGATACGCTGATGGCAGTCAGAGTTCGGAGCACGCGATATTGCTGATTGTCGCTGCCGGTGGCCCAAATGACGGCCAAGGCCAAGGCGAAACCGGCAATAATGACAACGGCTGGCCACCAGCGTGTCGGCTTGGGTTGGGGGTTGTTTTTTGGGGTTTTCATCTCGAATCCGCGGAGACTTTACAGACAACAGCGCGATGGCCAAGCCAATGGAACTCGGCATAATGGGTCAATTTACTCCAAACATGCAATGTTCGGCACATAAGTTGCTTGTGAGATTCTGTTTTTTTGTAGTTTTTAAAGGGTAATCATGGAATTGGGCCTGTCAGGATTGGCATCAGGATTCGACTGGAAATCAGTCGTGGATCAACTCGTCGAGGTGGAACGTGCTCCGCAGCGGCGTGCCCAGCGTGAACAATACGAGGTCTCAGAGAAGAATCGTATCTTGAGCCTAATCAAGGATGAGTTGGGCGCTCTTCAAAATAAATCCAAGGTGCTCAAGGACAGCCACCTTTATCAATCCAGGACGACTTCCGTTTCGGATTCAACAATCGGCTCGTCTTCGGTTTCATCTGGAGCGGCACTGGGTAATTATGAGTTCGAGTTTTTCCAGAAGGCCACAACAGGATCTCAGAGAGGGGGAGTGGATGCGGGCAAGGTGGTTGACTCAACTGCTGTCATCGGCAGCAACGGGTTCGGGGTGGGGATCACCACCGGGACGATCACCATTAACGATGAAATCATAACGGTGGAAACCACCGACACCTTGGCGACTCTCTTCACCAAGGTAACAACGGCAGATTCGGACTTGTCCATGGCTTACGATACCTCGGCTGACAAAATCACGCTTGCGTCGAGTTCCGGCAGCGTGCTGGTGTTGGGCAGTTCAAACGACACAAGTAACTTTCTGGTTGCAGCCCGATTGAACAACAATGGCACAAGTTCGGTGACCAGCAGTTACAAGCTGGGCGGAATCAGCCAAGCGTCTGAATTGTCATCCGCCAACTTCAACACCACCCTCGTTGGCAACTCGGGGAGTTTCCGGGTGAACGGGGAGACGGTCACTTGGTCCAGCAGTGACTCCGTCGGCGCCATTCTGGCTTCCATTACCCAGTCCGGTGCAGGAGTCGTGGCCAGTTACGACGGGGTGAATGACCGGTTTCTGCTGAGTAATAACACGACGGGCGATATCGGGATCAGTCTGGAGGATGTTCAGGGAAATTTCCTGCAAGCCACAAAATTGGCCTCCGAGCCGATTAATGCCAACGGTGCCCAATCCGCGAGCACCTCGGTCAGTGTAAACAACTCAGCCGGGTATGCCACCGGGGCGAGCAGTATTACGGTGGATGCCACGAGCGCCGCGTTGAGTAATGGCGCTAAGATTTACTTTGAGAACGGGGGTATCTTCACACTGGATGCAGATGCAACCCTAGGTGCAACAACACTCAGCGGCACATTGACCGGCGCCACCCTGACCAACGACGAGACAGGCTATAAATCAGGCACTTTCAACATCTCCTCGGCTGTCAGCCTGACCTCGAGCGCTGCGGCAACGGCTAAGTCGGTGCAAATCAACTACTCGTCAGGTTATGCCAATGGCGCCACTTCACTGGCAGTGGATTCCCTGGGTGCAGCTCTGAGCAATGGGGATGTGATTAGATTTGGCAACGGAGCCACATTCACATTATCAGCCAATGCAGCACAGAATGCCGCAACGCTTACGGGAACTTTGTCGGGTGGAGCAGTGGCCGATGACGAGGTTGGATACCTTGTGCAGAACATCACCGTCGGTTCAAATTCTAATGATTTCACAACGGGTGATAAAGTACGTTTCGCAAGCGGCGGTATCCTGACACTGACGGCAGACCCGGCTTCAGGCGCGACTACATTGACAGGATCATTATCCGCTGACTTAAGCAGCGGGGAAGCCACTGTAAGCCGAAGCGAAGCTTTCCTGTCAGGGCAAGTGTTTCAGTTTGCAAACGGAAGCAAGCTGACACTGACCGCTGGCGTTGCGGCATCGAGCACATCCCTGACAGGTTATTGGGATAGTGCCGTCACCAATACAGAGGCGGGTGATCAGGCTCAATTGAGCCGAGGCAATGACATTCTGTATTCGCTCAACGGTGGGGATATTTTAACCAGCCATACAAATACCATCACGGAGGAAAGTTCCGGGGTTTCCGGATTGTCCGTCACGGGTGATGTTACGGGTTCGGGGATCAGGGTCGATGCAGTTGATACTGCCAATAACGCCATCACAACTACCGCTTCCCACGGTTTGAGCACCGGTGACATTGTGCGCTTGTACACTCCTGCGACACTGATGGGTGGGGTGTCCTCCAAGACAGCCTATTATGTCCGAGCGCTGTCCAGTTCAAGGATTTCCCTTCACACCTCCTCTGCTGATGCCACGGCGGGAAGCAATACGGTTGATGTCACTGGGGCCGGGACGGGGGATCAGTACATACTTGGGGCGGCCCCGCCGTCCTTTTCAGTGACGGTGTCCGCTGATGTTGGCAAGGTCAAAGAAGCGGTCAAGGATTTTGTCGGTCAGATCAGTAAGACCCAGTCGCTGATAGGAATGCACACCACGGTCAAAAGCGATTCCGATGGCAAGGTGGAGGCAGGGAGGCTTTCAAACGACCGGTTAGTCAACGAGATTGCAGTTAGTCTCCGAAAGAAAACCATGGGGGAAATATCAGGTTCCGGAAGCAGTTTCGACCGCTTGAGTGACTTGGGGTTCACCGGAAATGGGTACGACAACCAAATCTCGCTGTCGGACGAGAATGCTCTGGATACAATCCTCAGGGAAAAAATGGGTGACTTGGAGAAGTTCTTTTCCACCGAGACGCTCAAGGCCGGTGCGGATGGGGCCACGGCGGATTATCAATCGGAAGAAGGACTAGCCGAGATGATGGAGGACTACACGTCGCTGTTGCTCGGGGATGTTTATGGGACAGAAGGAGCGCTCGAGGATCACAGGGACAATTATGCCAAGGAGATCGACCGCATCTCCAAGAACATTACTGACCTTGAGAGGCGGGTTCAATTCAACAAGGATCAATTGACTCAGAGTTTTATCGACATGGAGATGGCCCAGGCCAAGAGTAACCAGGAAATGCAGTTTTTGACGCAGCGGTTTGGAGGATGATTTTCAGAGTGATGAGCATAAAACTTAAATTGACGAAACGAGGCATCAGCGCGTGTCGTGCGCTTGGCTTGATCGTGAGTTTGGCTGGTTGCAGCACGGCTTCGATCAAGAACCCGGGGGTCGTCGTCGGCCCGTTTCATAAACCGGCCAACTACCACTTGGCCAACAGGGTGATGCCTGACGATATGCGACGCGTGGCATTATTGCCGTTAACGTCCGCGTTGAACACTGTTGAGCATCAGTCCGGCCGGGCCATTCTCCAGCAGTCGTTACAGGCAGAGATCGTCAAGTCAGGATTATTTGAGGTCGTGTTTGTGCCAAGCTCCAAGATGGAACAATTAACCGGTCGTCCCGCTTGGCGAATGATCGACGAGTTGCCTGTTGATTTCATTGATCAAATCACCAGAGAATACGATTGTCAGGGCGTCTTGTTCAGTCACCTGTCAGTTTATCAGCCTTATCCTCCGTTGAATGTTGGTTGGCGAATGGGGCTTGTGCACCTGAGTCAGGCAAGCAACAATGGCAGTGTTGTTTGGGAAATTGACGAGGTGTTTAACGCAGGGCAAAAGTCGGTGATCAATTCAGCGAGACGCAACGCCATAAAAAACGGCCTATCCGACCCGGAACTGGATCATGACTTTGGATTGCAGAATTCTCCGCGTCGCTTCGGTCGCTACACAGCGGAAGCGGTTGTCTCCACGATGAGTCGCCTTTCTTCAGGAAGCAGCTTTGCGGGAGTGTCCGAGGATAATTCCAAGTTAAGTGCGCAGGGGGGCTATTTTAAGAAACTATTTTCCAGACAATAACATAACAGCAATCAATCATGTCAGCTATAGACGGAATCAACCAACCGCCCCGCATTCAGCACACCGAAGTCAACCGACCGGCGAGCGGGGTAAAAATATCTAAGGTAAAACGGTTTGTCCCCTCAGACAAACTGGACTTGGGCGTGAGCCAAGCCGGGAATGCCACGAAGCAGGTCGAGTCGGAGTTCGCGGCACGCAAGGCGGAAATCCTGAGACAGGAAAAGGCCGGCGGTTACGACGCTGACAAGGCGATGGATTACATAGCCAAGAGCTTGGCCGAGGGCTTGGTGGAACATCGTTAGCCTTTGTGAGCCAAGGTACGCTTGGTCATTATGAACCCCTACGCTAAACTCGAAAACACCCAGTCGGCAAATCCATTCGCCAAGGCGAGTGCCTACAAGAGTACTTCGGTCAACACTTCCTCCCCGGCGGATTTGGTGCTGATGCTCTATGACGGCATTCTGCGTTTTTTGAACAATGCACGGAGTGGGTTCAAGATCAAGGATCCTGTCGAATACCATCAGGTCATCAACCAAAACCTGCAAAAAGCCCAAGCTATCATCCGTGAATTGCGCTCCTGTCTCGAGGTGGACAAGGCGTCCGGATTCGGGGACACCATGGCCGGACTTTATGATTATTTTGACCGACGACTGCAGGAGGCCAACATGGAGAAAACGATCGAGCCGGTCGACGAGATTTATGATCGTGTGACCATCATACGCAACGCTTGGGACGAGATGGTGCAGCGGGAACTGAAGAACGCAACTCCCGTCCAGCAGTCAGACCCCTCGAGTGAAGTGGGTACGCTGGACTTGTCCGGTTAATAGATACAGCCAATGGATGAGCGACAGAAATTACTAAGGTTACTCTGTGTTTTGAGGGATCTTGCCAGTACTGAAAGCCAAGCTCTTCGCAAGGGGGCTTTTTCCCAGATAGATCGAATTCAGGTAGAGAAGGAGTCTGTCCGAACGCAGATCGATGAACTGGAGACGTTGTCTGAGGGGGAGGTTTCGCGCCACGCCGGCGATGAAGATGTGAAGCAGATTGTGGCTCAGATCATGCAGATGGATCGGGAAAGCAACGAACATTTGCTGCGGGAGATGGATGCGTTGAAGGTCGAGGCGGACAATCAGTCACAAGCCCGAACCAATATTCGCCGTGTGCAGGGCGCTTACACCAAGCGGCTTTCGCCAGTAAACTGGGAAGCCTACACGTAACTCCACGAAAATAGCAGACGCCTATTTTTTCGCCCGGTTGGGAAAAACCGATTGACCCCGTTTTTGCGTTGCCCTAACTTTCCCGACCGGTTGTCCGGGCTTCCTCGGAGAGTGGAAAGCGCGGGTTAGCTTTTAGCCAAGCTCTTGGCCAACCGATCACGCAACAATGCGACACACCATATCAGTGTTGGTTCAAAACAAGTTCGGCGTGCTCACGCGTATCGCCGGGCTGTTCAGCGGGCGGGGGTTCAACATCGATTCCCTCAACGTTGCGCCGACGCACGACCCGAGTATGTCTCGCATGACCATCGTCACCCGTGGGGACGATGCGACGCTTGACCAGATCGTCAAGCAGTTGAACAAACTCGTAGACTCTGTCGAGGTGCAGGATTTCCGGGACGGCGAGTACGTCGATCGCGAGCTGGTCTTGGTGCGTGTGGGTGTGGACTCCCAGTCGCGCGCCGAGGTGATGCAGGTGACGGACATTTTCCGCGCCAAGATCGTGGATGTCCAACCGGAGAGCGTCACTATCGAAATAACCGGCAATGAAAGCAAAGTGCAGAAATTCCTCGCCCTCATGGAGAACTTCGGTGTGCAGGAACTGACCCGAACAGGCAAGGTGGCCTTGGCTCGAAAATAATTTTTACTATGGCAGCAAAAGTATATCACGAAAAAGACGCAGACCTGAAAGTCCTCAAGGGCAAGACCATGGCCGTTATTGGTTTTGGGTCGCAGGGGCACGCCCACGCACTGAACCTGAAAGACAGCGGGGTCAACGTCATCATCGGCCTCTACAAGGGGAGCAAGTCGGCCAAGGTGGCCAAGGCAAAGGGCTTCAAGGTTTACACCAACGCCGAGGCCGTGAAGCGGGCTGACGTCATCTTCGTCGCCGTGCCGGATACTCGGCAGGCGGAGGTGTATAAGAATGACATCAAGGCAAACTTGGCCAAGGGCAAGACACTGTTGTTTTCACACGGCTTCGCCATTCACTTCAAGACGGTCATCCCGCCGAAAGACGTCAATGTGATCCTCGTGGCGCCCAAGGGTCCCGGCCACATCGTCCGGCGCCAGTACGTGGAGGGCAGGGGAGTGCCAAGTCTCATCGCCGTTTATCAGAACGCCGACCGACAGGCCAAAAAGATTGCCCTCGCTTGGGCCAAGGGCATCGGCGGCACACGCGCGGGCGTGATCCAGACCACCTTTAAGGAGGAGACCGAGACCGACTTGTTCGGCGAGCAAACCGTGCTTTGCGGAGGCGCGTGCTCACTTATCCAGGCCGGGTACGAGGTGCTGGTCGAGGCTGGTTACCAACCGGAGATGGCCTACTTCGAGTGCCTTCACGAGTTGAAACTGATTGTTGATCTGATCAACGAGGCCGGCATCAGCGGAATGCGTTTCTCGATCTCCGAGACGGCCAAGTGGGGTGATGTCAAGATTGGCCCGAAAATCATCGACGCCAGTGTGAAGAAGCGTATGAAAGAGGCGCTCAAGGACATCCAGAGCGGCAAGTTTGCCAAGGCGTGGGTGCGCGAGTACAAGGGTGGCTACAAGCAGTACAACAAGCTGCTCAAGGCCGGCGAAAAGCATAACATCGAGAAGGTGGGAACCCGCCTGCGCTCCATGATGCCTTGGATGCGGAAGCGCACAGTCAAAGGCGCACAAGCCGCGTATTAAAAGAACCGGTAAGGCGCAACCAACTGAGTTTCATGGTGTTTGATCCGACCGTGACGTCGAAAAAGGCAGGATTTATTTTCAGGGCACTCCCTGTGCTTGGAGTGTTTGCCTTGCTGCATGCAGGGGTGTTTGCTGTGCAGGATAGGAAGACGGAGTCAAACCCCTACCTTGCGATCAGCGAGCGCAACGCCTTCGATCTCACGGATGCGCCGCCCCCCGCGAAGAACACCCCCCCGCCTGAGCTTCCCAAAAATCTCGATCTCAAGTTCACCGGCATTTATCGGTTGAAGGGGGTGGAAAAGGCGTGTCTCGCGCTAGTCGATTCCAGTGCCAAGCCGCCCGAAACCAAATATTTGCAGATACCGGTGGGTGACAAGCAGGGAGCCATTGAGATTACCGCCATCGACGCCGAGGCGGGCACGGTCAACTTGATCAAGGATGGGAGCCCGCTGGAACTAAGCCTGAAAAACAACGAGCACACCTATAAGACCGCGGTGGCCAAGGCACCGTCGAAATCGTCGAAATCCCGATCATCCTCATCGAAGACATCATCCCGCTCACTCAGCGGTTCTCGGCCGACCACCGGCAGGAGTTCGGGCACCACCAGTTCCAGATCTGGCAGCAGTCCTTCAAGAACTTCATCCAGCCGATCGGGTTCCGTCTCTTCCTTGGGTGGCACAAGAACAACTCGCGCCGTTCCCGCGCGCCGCACTTATCCGACACCGCCGCCGATGAAGGGTGGTGATCCGGCGGTTCAAGCCTTGGAAATGATGGAACAAAAAGACTTTGCAGAAAAAAAAGGCGTCCTCATGCCCCCTTTGCCATTTCAGCAGCAACTCGAGGACGCTCCTCCGGGGGATGTCATTCGGGGTGACCGTCCTCCGATGCCTCCTGTGCCGGGTGGCCGTATTCCGCCCATACCTCCTGGCGGATAAAAAGCCTTCCCCCTAAAATTTTTCCAGCAATCGGGTCGAGTCGGCGTCCACGAACAACGCGGCTTGGCTTTGTGTTCGCAGAAATGACGCCGGGCAATCGGTACTCACCGGGCCTTCCAGCATCGCTTGAACGGCTTTGGCCTTGCGTGATTCGGGGGCCACGCACACCACCTTCTTTGCCGAACACAACGCCGGGACCGTCAGCGTCAGCGCATACTTCGGCACCGCCTCAAGGTCGGGGAAATGCCCTTCATTGACTTGTTGCAACCGGCAGGCGACGTCCAACTCCACAATCTTGACCAGGCGCTCGTCCTCGAAGTTCGCCACCGGTGGATCGTTGAATGCGATGTGCCCATTCTCCCCGACGCCCATGCAGCAGAGGTCGATAGCTTGCGCCTTGAGCAGCGCCTCGTAGCGCTCGCATTCGGCGATCGGTTCCGGCGCGTCTCCGCCAAGGTAGTGGAACGCCTTCGGGTTCACCTTGCTCTCCACCCTCTCGCGCATGTAGCGACGGAAACAGGCCGAATGATTCTCATCGACGCCGAGGTACTCATCCATGTGGAACAGCGTCATTTTACTCCAGTCAACACCTCCCAAGTCCACGAGAGTTTGCAGGAACTGAATCTGCGAGTTGCCGGTGGCGAGTATCGCCGCAGCTTCACCTTGGCTGGCGATGGCCTCCACAAGGTAATCGTGGACGGTTTGCGCCACGTCGGTTGCCATATCCGCTTCGGACGCATAAACCCGGACGGGCAGCGAGTCGGCTGTAAATGTTTTGATGGGTTGTCTGGTTTCGCTCATATCGTTATCACTTGCGACAGGGTGGCTTGGGCAAGCGCTGAATTCAAGAATGGAGTAAAAACCGACTTGGCCAAGTTGACGCTGGGGCAACTAGCTTGTAGCTTCTGACCCGAGTTGAAATGAGCGAAGCAACGCAAACTGAATCACTGCTGACCGTCACCGAGGACGCCGCCAAACAGGTAGGAGTCGTCCGGTCGAAGGAACCCGAAAACTCCACTAAAACGCTGCGGCTTTTCGTTGAGGAGGGCGGTTGCAGCGGCCTGCAATACGGCATGGTGTTCGACGAAAAGCGCGACGACGATCTTGCGCTGGAGTTTTTCGGTGAGACCGTACTTGTCGATAATTTTAGTGCCGAATATCTGCGAGGCGCGATCGTGGATTATCACGACGGGCTCAACGATGCTGGCTTCAAGATCAAAAACCCGAATGCCAAGCAGTCGTGCGGTTGCGGCAACTCGTTCGAAACTTGATATCCCCCGCGCTTGGCCAAGCGCAGCTTCAACCACCCACGATGTGCGAACGAAGCACGCCGTACACATCTGACGAGTCGACTGTTTTATCGCCTGTAAGTTGGGTGGACTTCGAAATCAGAATCGGCCAATCCGCCGTGTCGCTTGGCCGGCATCCGTGTGAGCCCTTGACCAGCGAGGCGTCCAGCGGGATGATGTCCATCAGCATCCGGAAGCCCAGTTTCTTCTTTAGCAACTTGAACATCACTCGGGGCATCGAGCCGCGCACGGAATCTTTGAACAGTTCAACTGGGTCGTAGCCCGGTTTGCGGTGGATGTCCACACAGCGCGCGAAGTCCGGCGCTACCGCATCTTCCATCCAGTAGTAGTAAGTGAACCACGCGCTCTCGGCCGCTGTGACGACGAGATCGCCCGCCCGCGAATGGTCGATGCCGTTGGCCTGTTTCTCCGATTGCCCCCAAACCCCTGCCACGCCGTCGGTGCCCTCGAGCAAGCTGCGCACATCACTTTCGATCGACTTGTCGTTGAGGTAAACGTGAGCCACTTGGTGGTCGACCACGGCGAACGAACGGCTGTTCCCGCAGTCGAGCCGCTCGAGGCCAAGCTCCTCCTTGATGGTGAGCCAGCCGCGCTCGCGAAAAAGCCGGTTGAGGTGGATCGGTTGCTCGACCGGCGTGACGCCGTATTCGGAGAGCAAAACAATCTGAACGCCGCGCACTTCAAAAAACTCAATCAACTCACCGACAATCCGGTCGATGCGTTGCAGGTCGTTTGCGATCTCCGGATGCCCCGGGCCAAGCCGCTGGAGGTTGTAGTCGAGGTGCGGCAAGTAAACCAAATTCAGCGTCGGCTGCTCTTCCTCCTCGATCCACTTGGCCGCGCTGGCGATCCATTCGCTGACCGCCTCCGGTTTGCCGGCGGGCGACTGCTGCCCGGCCATTGGGCCCCAAAACGAGGGGAAGGGGAACTCGCCGAGTTTCGCCTTGATCGTCGGCCGCAGTTCGTGCGGCCAAGTGTAAATGTCAAAGTGTTTGCTGCCGTCCGCTGGGTATATCGGGCGCGGCGTCGCCGACCACTCAACGTCGGCGTACATGTTGAACCACCAAAACATCGACGCGCAAGTGAAGTCGCTGTTGGCCCGGCGCAGATCGTGCCACAGCTTAGGCGACTGCACGGTATGGTTCGGCTGTTTCCAGAAAGTGACCTCGGCCAGTTCGTGGTTGTACCAACCGTTACCGACGATGCCGTGCCCGCTTGGCCGTTTGCCGGTGAGATAATTGGACTGCGCGGTGCAAGTGACAGCGGGAAACGCCGGGTCGATGAGCGCGGCTTGGCCAAGCGAGAGGAACTTGGAGATCGCCGGGGTGTCCGGGCCAATGTGCCGCTGAGTCAGCCCGACGACGTTGAGAACGGCGGTGCGTTTCACGGCGACGAGGGTCAGGCCCGGGCGGGGATGACCGATTGTTCGCGGCCAGCCTGGCGGTCGCGCAGTTCGTAGATCGACTCGATGACCAGCGGGAGATTCATCTCGTGCACTTCGAAGCCTTGGCCAAGCTCGCGGAGCAGCGTGATCGTCAGGTCGCCTCCAAGGTGCTCGCGGAATTCCTCCAGTCCGGTGATCACTTGCAGCGTGCCGGACTCATTTTCGTGCAGCAGCTCGTTGGCGAATAACTCGAAGCCAAGCGACTCGATTAGTGTCAGTATCCGGTCGACCGTTCCGGTGGTGAGATGGCCCGTGCGGCGGGCGTAAATCACGTCCAGTGCAATGCCGATCGCAACCGCTTCGCCGTGCCGAACCCGGTACTCCGAGAGCTGCTCCAGCTTGTGCGCTGCCCAGTGCCCGAAGTCGAGCGGGCGCGCCGAGCCGAACTCGAACGGGTCGCCCGAGGCGGCGATGTGGTTGATGTGCGATTCGGCGCAGCGGTGAATCAGCCGCCGCATGGGCTCCGGCGAGAAGGCCGCCAGCGCCTCGGCTTCCGCCTCGATCCAGTCGTAAAATTTGCGGTCACGAATGAGCGCCACCTTCACCGCCTCGATGTATCCATTGCGCTTGTCCCGGTCGCTGAGTGACGAGAGCAGATCGAAGTCGTTGATCACAGCGAATGGTGGGGTGAAGGCTCCGATGAAATTCTTTTTTCCGAAGGCGTTGATCCCGTTTTTCACGCCGACACCGGAGTCAGCCTGGCTGAGTGTTGTCGATGGTATACGCACATGACGCACGCCGCGATGAGCGGTGGACGAAGCCAATCCGGCCATGTCCAGCAGCGCGCCGCCACCGACTGCGATTACGTAACTGTGCCGGTCGATGTGGTGCATCTCAACTTTTGAATGGATTTCCGAGACGTGAAAATAGGAGTTCTTGGTGCGCTCACCGCCCTCGAATTGCATGGGGTCGCAGACGAGTTTCAAGCAGTCATTGTGTCGCTCGAAGTACGCCAAAACCTGATCGAGCAAGCCAGGCTGTGCGCGGCACAACGCCTCGTCCATGACCATTAGCACTTTGTGAGGTCGGTCAGTTTGACCGTCGGCAAGAATATCGCGCAGCGTGCAGTTATCCGGCGAAAACACTTGTTGTGTGAACCGTACCTGATGCCGGTAAGTCACACTTATCTGTCGCTCAATCAAACTCACTGCCTGCGGGAAAATGCGCCGACAGCCGATGAATTGCCAGTTTTTTTGATCCGCTTGGCCAAGCTTGGTCGTTGCTAAAGGGGTTTTCCCGCGCTTGGCCAACTGGTACAACCGTGCCGCAATGATTCGTGCCATCACACTCATCGTTCTGCTGACAACCGCGATCCCGCTTGGCCAAGCGGATGAAAACAGCGACCGCTACCGCAAACAATGCACCGACATCATCGCGGCCAAGGGCCAAGGCAACAGCGCAAAGCGACTCTGGAAGCTTTTTGACGCGAACTGGGAGTACCGAATGATCGCCTCGCCGGAATCGGCGACATGGCGCGGGTACCCTGGGCAAAACCACCGATGGAGTGATTTGTCAGTTAAAGCAATCGCCGAGGGGAAGGATGATGCGAGGCAGACGCTCAAGGCGATCCTCTCGTTCGACCGGGTAAAGCTGAGCGAAGGTAACCAGTTGAACTACGACCTGTTTCGCCGCAACGCCGAGATGGCGGTCGAGCGTCAGCAGTTTCCGGCTGAATTCCTCGTGCTCAACCAAATGGACGGCCTGCCGCGCGACGTGCCGTCGATGATCGCCATGATGCCAGCAGCCAGGACCAAGGATTACGAGGATATCCTGGCGCGCCTGGGCGGTATTCCTGCCCTGGTTGATCAAACCATCGCGCTGCTCCAGGAAGGGCTGACGCGCGGGATCGTGCCGCCGAAAGTGCCGCTGCGAACCGTGGCGAATCAAGTATCCGGGCAGGTGCACATCGGTCCCATGACCACTCCGATGCTTTCCAAGTTCAAAAAGTTTCCGGACACCATTCCGGCGCCGGAGCAGGCGCGCCTAACCGAGGCGGCCAAGGCGATTTATTCCGACGAGGTCCGCCCGGCGTTCAGGCGCCTACACGCGTTCCTGAGTAACGAGTACGTGCCGAATTGCCGCTCGACTGTTGGCCGCAGCGCGTTGCCCGACGGCCGGGCGTGGTACGATTACCAAATCAAACATTACACCACCACTACACTAAGCCCGGATGAGATTCACAACATCGGTCTGCGTGAAGTGAAGCGTATCCGAAGCGAGATGGAGGCGGTTCGCAAACAGGTTGGCTTTGAGGGTGACTTGCACGCGTTCTTCGAGTTCCTCCGGACTGATCCGCAGTTTTACTACGAGACAGCCGCCGAGCTGCTCACAGGTTATCGAGACATCTGCAAGCGGGCCGACCCCGAGCTGACCAAGCTCTTTCGCAAACTGCCACGCCAGCCTTACGGGGTAGTTCCTGTTCCGTCGTACATCGAGAAGTCTGTCACAACTGCCTATTATCAACCCGGATCGAACGACGCCGGCCGCGCCGGTTTTTTCTTTGCCAACACCTACGACCTGAAGTCGCGTCCCAAGTGGGAGATGGAGGCGCTCGCGCTGCACGAGGCTGTGCCGGGGCATCATTTGCAACTGGCTATCGCTGACGAAATCGTGGGCTTGCCGGAGTTCCGCAAGTACGGCCGCTACACCGGCTACGTGGAGGGCTGGGGCTTGTATTCCGAGAGCCTCGGTGAGGAGATGGGCTTTTACACCGACCCATATTCCAAGTTCGGCCAGTTGACCTACGAAATGTGGCGGGCCATCCGCTTGGTCGTTGATACCGGTATTCACGCCAAGGGCTGGTCACGGCAGCGGGCGATCGATTTTTTCAAGGCAAACGCCGGCAAAGTAGATCACGATATCACCGTCGAGGTCGACCGCTACATCGTCTGGCCCGGCCAAGCGCTTGCCTACAAGCTCGGCGAACTTAAACTGAAGGAACTCCGCGCCCGAGCCGCGGGCAAGCTCGGCGACAAGTTCGACATCCGCTCGTTCCACGACGAGATCGTTTGGAACGGTGCCTTGCCGTTGAGCACCCTCGACCAACGCATCAACAACTGGATCGCCGCAGAACAGGCCAAGTGACCGCCGCTTGCCCAAGTGGGGCAAGATTATCGAACAACGAGCTAGAAGCCGCCAGTCGAATGGGGAAATAAAAACGGATTTCATCGGTTTTTACAAAAATCTGCCCAAACCCGTGTTTTTTTATCGCATTCAAAATTGTTTCGCTTGAGTCTTCCGCCTTCTGCATGAGAAAATTATTTTGTCATACCGTTCTTGTAGCGGCAGCCGTTTGCATTACTGCCTGTAGTTCGTTGCCGTTTGGCGGAAGTTCCGGCGAAGCTAAGCTCAAGCCTTTCCTCGGTGAGCCTTCGATCGAGCTTCAGCAGGTTTTCAAAAACCAACGTTTCCCCAACATCGTCGTCGCGACGGATGGCACGCTAGTCGCCACATGGGGGTCGGACGGCATTGTTGCCCGGCGCAGTGGGGACGGTGGCAAAACTTGGGGGCCGGAAATCACCATGACGAAGACAGGCATCCAAGGGGGCGGCGTGACCGTTGATGAAAACAGCGGAGACATATTTGCGTTTATTGAGGAGCGGCACCCACCTGCACCCTTGACGGTTTATCGCAGCAAAGACAGCGGCAAGACTTGGCAGGGAGAAGAAGCGGTGATTCATCCCGACAGCAATGGCCGCATGCCGTCGATGCACATGAACGACCACGGCATCACTCTGCGTCACGGCAAGTACGCTGGCCGATTGGTTCGTCCGTCGCGGTATTACGGCGCGGGCAATCGTCCCGAGGAGTGGCCGAACCATTTCACCAACGCTATTTACAGTGACGACGGCGGAAAGACATGGAAGACAAGTGAACCTTTCCCAGAAAATGGTACCGGCGAGGCCTGCGTCGCCGAGCTTTCCGATGGAACGATCTACTACAACTCCCGCATCCACTGGGACAAGCGCCCGAACAACACCCGCCGCCGCGGCGCGTACAGCAAAGACGGCGGCCAAACTTGGGGCGACTGGCACATCATCGAGGAGCTGCCGGACGGGCATCAGCATCGTTCGTACGGTTGTATGGGCGGCCTGACTCGCTTGGCTGTCAAGGGGCGCGACATTTTGGTCTTCAGTAACCTCGACACGTCGAATGCCAAGCGCGAAAAGATCACTGTGTGGGCGAGTTTCGATGCCGGCAAAACATGGCCCGTGAAGCGCCTGGTGTTTGACGGCCCAAGCGGGTACTCCTCGATGACCTCCGGTCGTCCGGGCACCGATACCGAGGGGTGGGTTTACCTCCACTTCGAGGGCGGCCCGAAAGGTGGCTCCACCGTGGCCAGGTTCAACCTGGCTTGGCTGCTTGAGGGCACGCCAACTGGCGACGGTGTGGTGCCGAGGCTTTAAACAAAAACGGACGGTATCGCGCGTGTCAGTTTTCACTCTCACTCATCAGGAAAATGGCCTGGGAACGAATGAGACAATTCTACGTGCTTGGATTGCTCTACGTGGTGGTATCCCTCGATGCCCATGCCGCTTGGCTGAGCTTTGATATTCAAAATGAAGACGGCCAATCGTTGCCGTGTCGGATCCAACTGTTTGATCCCGATGGCAAACCGCAACGGGTTGCTGGCTTGCCATTTTGGCACGATCACTTCGTATGCCCGGGAGCGGCCAAGCTTGAGTTGCCGGTTGGGCGCTATCGCTACGAGATCGAGCGCGGCCCCGAGTACGAACGGCTCAAGGGTGAAGTCGCCGTTAACGATGAGTGGCCGAAGTTGGTGCGGTTGACCCTGAAACAAATTGTCAACCTTCGCGGTGAAGGCTGGTACTCGGCGGATTTGCACATTCACCGGCCACTGTCGCAAATCGACCTGTTGATGCAGGCAGAGGATTTGGATTTTGCGCCGGTCATCACTTGGTGGAACCGCCGCAACCATTGGGAGCAAAACACGCACTCACAAGCGGGCGAGGACGAGCGCGAAGGCGGCGCGCTTTTGTTTCACCGGATGCAAGCTCCGATCGACATCACCAAGTCAACCCGGGAAACGCCGTCGCCGATGGTGTACGTCGAGCAAGCACGAAAGCAAACCCCCGGCGTCTGGATCGACATCGAGAAACCGTTTTGGTGGGACGTGCCGGTGTGGTTGGCTAGCGGCAAGATGCAATCGATCGGCGTTGCGAACAATCACATGTGGCGGAGTGAAATGCTTACGAACGAGGCCTGGGGTAGGGAACGCGACATTCAGCGCTTGCCTTCACCCCTGGGCAACGGCTATTGGACACAGGAAATCTACTATCATATTTTGAACACCGGCATTCGCATTCCCCCCTCGGCTGGCAGTGCGTCGGGCGTGCTGGGAAATCCGATTGGTTACAACCGCGTGTACGTGCATCTCGACGGCAAGTTCAGCGAAACGGCTTGGTGGGACGGCTTGGCCAAGGGGAACTGTTTCGTGACCAACGGCCCGTTGCTGCGGGTGCGTGCCAACGACAGGCTGCCGGGCGCCGTTTTCACTGCAGACGGCGGCGAACCGCTTGCCCTGAAACTGGACGTGCAACTCACCACACTCGACCGCTTGAGGAAGCTGGAGGTGATTCAAAACGGCAAAGTGATGCAGACCATCCTTTTCAACGGCGACCGCAACCAAGCCCATTCGTTGACGCTGACGGTCAATAAGAGCGGTTGGTTTTTAATCCGTGGAATCGCCGAAAACCCCAAGACCTTTCGCTTCGCCTCCACCGCGCCGTTTTACACCGAGCTTGGGCAAGAGAAGCGGCGGATCAGCAAGTCATCATCCCGGTTCTTCCTTGATTGGGTGAACGAAAGAATCGAGCGGGTGAAGGCCAACATCACTGATAAATCGCAACAAGCGGAAGTGCTTCGCTACCACGAAAGCGCCCGCAAATTCTGGCAAGAAAGAGTTCGACAATCCAACGCCGATTAGTTTTATTTTTAACGGAGTTTTTTAAATCCCGTGACTGAACTTAGTGACTGTTTGTTGGAATCTTAGATTGTGTTCCCCTCGCTTTAGTGCCAGAACCCCCCCCCGTGAAAAGAATCGGATTTATTGGGCTTGGCGACATGGGGTTGCCCATGGCGTGTAATCTACTGAAGGCGGGCTTTGAAGTAACCGGGTTCGACCTACGTCCGGAACGACTCAATCTTCTTAAAGGTGAAGGAGGACTTGGGTCGGAATCGATTGGTGAGTTGGGCCAAAACTCGGATGTTGTTTTTGTGATGGTCATGACCGGTAAGCAGGTTGCCGAAATAATCCTTGGGGATAGTGGGCTTTTAAAATCAATGCGCCCGGGTTCGGTAATCATCCTGTCATCAACGATTGCCCCGTCAGATGCGCGTGAAGTTGCTGTGCCTGTGCTCAAGGGGGGGGGGCGAATGATTGACACACCGGTAAGTGGTGGGAAGTCCGGGGCTGAAAACGGGACGCTGACCATGATGGCAGCATCGGCCAAAGAAACGTTTGATGAGTATCAGGATGTCTTAAAGGGAGTGGGGGAAAAGGTTATTTATGTGGGTGAGGAAATTGGCATGGGCCAGACGGTCAAGGCGGCCTTGCAGGCGCTGATTGGCTCGACTTTTACGGCAATTTTCGAGTCGCTTGTGCTGGGGTCGAAAGCGGGCGTTCGTGGCGAAGTGATGCATGAAGTCTTCGGTGCCAGCGGCGTTGGGAGTCCGCTTCTCAAGAACTGCTCAAATCTCATCATGGATAGGAAGTTTAAGGGGACGGGAAGCCAGATTGCGACCATGTACAAGGATTTGGGAATCAGCATGGATCTAGCCAAGCAAAATGGTGTGGCGATGTTCACCACGGCTGCCGCATATGAGCTGTTTCAGTCTGGTATATCACTGTTTCCCGATGAGGATAACTGGTCGATTGTACGGTTGCTGGAGCAGATTGCCGATACGGAGGTCCGATGGTGATTCACAATCAAAAATTCTATTGAACAATGCCCAAGTTAGGAGTCATCACTGATGGGATCAGCAGGGAATTTGAACACGCCTTGTCTGTAATGAATGAAACGGGCCTTGAATATGCCGAGTTACAATACCTGTGGGAGAAGGAAGTGGGGGATTTAAATGATGCGGAAATTTCGAAGGTCCAGTCACTCATCAAGGCGCACAACGTAAGGGTATCCTGTATTTCGCGACACAACTTTGCCGGCATGCTGGTTGGTGACACGGAGGTTGGGGACGCTAACTACAATCGCCACATGGATGGTTTGCGGCGCTGCATTGACATGGCCCATGAATTGGATGCAAGTCTGGTGAGAATTATGAGTTTCAGGCGTGAGATGATTCTTTTCGGCTCAAGTGGGGCGGATTATTGGGTCACCAGCACAGGCGCATGGGATAAGCTGTTGAAATTGCTGGAGGCACCGATTGAACTGGCTGAGGAAAAGAACATTCAACTGGTGCTGGAGACAGGTAATAATGCCATGGTGCCTTCTGCCTGGCTTGGACGAAAATTAATAGATGATATAGATAGCAAGCACCTGCAAATTTTATGGGACCCCGCTAACAGTCTGTACGCAAACGAGCCAACATATCCAGACGGTTGGGAGGCTCTCAAGAATGGCTATATTGGGCACCTTCATATCAAGGATGCACGGGTCAATATGCCCCGGGCCCATGTTGAGTTCTGTGAGTTGGGCAGTGGGGATATGGCTCCATATCTTTTGCCATTGGCGGATGACATGAAGAGGAACGGCCATGATGGTTTTATATCACTTGAGAGTGTTTACCGGCCCGAGGACGGTTCATTTGAGGATGGTTACCGGGCTTCATTACCCAAGTTCAAGGAACTCTTCGACTGGTGAGGCGGATGTTTAACACCTGCCGAGCCACATTACTTCTTCTGCTGTATAAAGGGATTCTGTTTTTTTCTTTGGCGTTGCTTGCTGTTTCTTGTGGCAAGCAGGAGTCAGCGGAATTCGTTTTTCGTTATTCAAATGAACAGCCGAAGGATGCGCTCCGGAGCCAATCCATGGTATTTTTCAAGGAGCAACTGGAGGAGCGTACCAATGGCCGAATCAAGGTGGAGTTGTTTTTTGGAGGAGTAATCGGCAACGAGCGCGAGTTGATGGACTTTGTGCTAACGGGGGTTTTGCAAGGAACCAGAGGTGGTTTTTTTGCCGATGCCAACCCCAAATTCATTTTGTTTACCCTGCCGTTCCTTGTTGATGACTGGGATCAGGCGCAACGATTGGTTCAAAGCGATTTCACGCGGAAAATAAATGAAGGTGCGAGGGAAAGAGGGTTCCATGTACCTGCTACCGGAATTTCACAGGGGTTTAGGGCCCATACCAATAGCAAGAGACCGATCCAGCACCCTGATGATTTCAAGGGACTCAAGATGCGCGTTCCAAGCCAGGAGGTTTACGTTCAAACGTCAAAGGCTTTCGGTGCAAACCCCCAAGAGTTGCCTTATGGCGAAGTGTATCAAGCTTTGCAAACCGGTGTGGTGGATGGGCAGGATAATGCACCTTCAAACATCTGGGATTACAAGATTCATGAGGTTTCCAAATATTTGACAATCACCAACTATGCTACGGGTCCCGACCCGTTGATGGTAAACCTTGAGTGGTATGAATCCCTGCCGCGTGATTTGAGAGATATTTTTGATGGGGTGAGTCGAGAAACGATGGAGTTTAGTGACCGGATTAACCGGGAGAAAGAGGCAGAGTATATTGAAAAAATTTCAAACAAGCTCGAAATGAACCATGTGCCAGGTGATGATCTCATACCGTTCCGGGATGCCGTAAAACCGGTGTATCAGTATTTTGCGGAAAAAGGGATCCTGACCCTGGATGAAATACAGAAGGCCCGAGAAGTGGCGACAGACAAATCCATTAAGCCATGAAAACATTTCACAGCAGGTTGACCTGTTTTCTCGAGGTGCTGGTTTGTCTTAGTTTCCTTTCTTTTTTTACCATGGTGATACTGCTGGTTGGATTGCGGTATTTGTTTAATTCCTCTATTATCGGTGCGAATGAAATCATCACTATCCTCTTTGTCTACACAACTTCGATTGGAGCGGCAATAGCCGTGGGACAGCGTGGTCACATTGCCATCAATATCCTGATAGAAAAACTGCCGCAGCGCTTGGCCAAGCACTTGGCCAAGCTACAACTGGCTCTTGTAGGGCTTATCAACTTCGCCATCGCTTGGTTTAGTGTCCCTTGGATTTCCCAAACCGGGGACAATCTCATGCCAACCCTTGGTGCGATGCGTGCGGTGGTTCAGATCAGCATACCGCTTGGTTGCGGGCTTGCCGTCTTGTACTGCATCACAACCGCAATCGTGGGTTTGGAGGAAACAAAAACCGGCGATCCCACACAGCCACAGGTGAGTTCTCATCCACGGGATCAAGATAGTTCGGCATGACGATCCTGCTTCTAAGCCTTTTTTTATTCCTCTTCCTGGGCGTCCCCATTGCCTATTCGCTGGGGTTGTCCGCCTTGTGCTACTTCGTGGTGCATGAACCTGGACTAATGGTGGTCATGCCGCAGCGTTTGATGGCAGGAATGGATTCCTATGCCCTGATAGCCCTACCGCTGTTCATTTTCATGGGGCAATTAATGAACGCCAGCGGCATCACTCGGCGGTTGATTGATTACTGCATGCTCTTGGTAGGACATTTTCGTGGGGGGCTCGGGTTGGTTAATGTATCGTCAAGCATGTTGTTTGGTGGGATTTCCGGATCGTCAGCATCTGACACCGCCTCAATCGGTTCCATCCTGATTCCTGAGATGAAGCGCCGCGGTTATCCGGAGGACTTTGCTGCGGGTCTGACCGTTGCCTCGTCCACCATGGGGATGATTATTCCCCCGAGTATTCCCATGGTTCTGTTTGCGGTAACGGCACAGCAGTCTGTGGGCACACTGTTCTTGGGGGGGGTAATTCCAGGCCTAATGGTTGGAGTTTTCCAGATTGTGTTTACCTTGTGGATATCAGCCAAAAAAAATTATCCAAAAGAGGATGCGGAATTCGAATTGCGAAAGCTTTTAGTTGAAACCGGCCGGTCTGCTTACATTCTCCTCCTGCCGGTATTCGTGGTTGGAGCCGTTGTCTTTGGGGTAGCCACAGCAACAGAGTCTGCGGGCCTCGGTGTGTTCTATGCCATCGTCATAGGCTGCTTTTTAACGCGTCGATTGACCCGTGCAGAATTTATCAAGGCATTGCGCCAGTCTATTCTGACCAGCGCCAAGATCATGATTATCATTGCCTTCTCAAAATTGTTCATCTGGATTCTTGCTTACGAACGCCTACCGGATGGATTGGCCGAGTTGGTGAAAGGATTCGATCTCTCCTTTTTCTGGTTAATGCTACTCATGATTGTGATCATCCTTTTGGCGGGAACGTTTATTGATGTTAGTCCAGCGATTCTTTTGCTGACGCCGATTTTTCTCCCTATGGTGATTGAAGTAGGGGCTCCCCACTTGACCCATTACGAAGTGGATGACCCGGCATCCATTTTATTCGGGGTGGTGCTTGTGGTTGGGCTTGCGGTAGGCGCCTGTACGCCGCCAGTCGGAAACTGTCTTAACGTGTGTTCTGTTATTTCCGGTCTCGGTATTGGCACCATCTTTCGTGGAGCGCTTCCTTTTCTTGCCGCAAATGTATTAACTCTGGTTATGATTGTTCTCTTCCCGTCACTGGTGCTCTGGCTTCCTAAGATATTGATGGATTGAGCTTCTTGATTGTTCAAAACACGCTTGACGATAAATGCTCATGCCTCCAGCTTCGCCATCTAAATGATGAAAAAGAAAGTCAGCATCCTGATTTTGTCGATTGCAGGGTTGGCGCTTGGGCAATCGCAAACCGCGCTTCCCATAGCCGGTGTTGAGGGGCAACCGCTGGGGGGAAATGCCAGCCGTCTGGTTCAGGCGATGGAGTTTCTGGGGATGCCCTTGGCCAAGCCGGTGGGCGAAAAGCTCAGTCAGGCCATTCGTGACCGGGATGAAGAGGCAATTCAGCGAATTCTCGACCCGCATGCATTGGTGGCGGTCTCCCTGAACCCCGAGGTGCGCGTGAAGGTGAGACGCGGGCCGGCCAAGGCCGTGCTCAGGCAGGGCGGGTATACCCCGTTTATCGTGAAGGTGTTCAATGACAGCACGGTGGCTAGACCGTTAAGGGTAACGAGTCCGCAGGCAGGGCCGGTATACTCAGGTGCGGCGTTGGGCATTCTTAAACGTCAGGCCCAGACGGAGTTGAAGGAGAACGAAAACGTGAAGAGCGAGAAGGGGCGGTTTCTCTCGGTGGAGATGTTTAACAAACCGCCAATGGCGGCGGCCCTCAGCGGACTTGAGGTGGAGTATGCCATTGTCCTGATTTACAGTCATGAATCAGGCAAGCGGGAGGCAACATTGCAGTTCGACGTGGGTGAGGGGACGCAGGATCTCGGCTTTCGGGCTGAGGTGCCTGTGCTCTTTGAAGTGCTGCCGGCCGTGGCGGTGAAGCTCGACGTGCGCGATGCAGATGGACGGCCGACGACGGCGCGGCTGGAGTTTCGTGACGCCGCCGGCAGGGTGTATCCTCCGCAGGCCAAGCGTCTGGCCCCGGATTTGTTCTTTCAGCCGCAAATCTATCGCGCCCACGGACAGTCGGTAATTTTGCCCCCGGGCAAGTTTACGATGGAGTCCTCACGTGGACCGGAATACCGCGTGGGATCCCCGGGTACCGAGCTCGA
>JGI24914J38485_100007_pt1 | contig 42173 bp, 43 predicted proteins | sample LinPfosmplate2_FD_38485 | JGI IMG/M metagenome (IMG submission 38485) | reverse complement strand
CGAGCTCGGTACCCGGGGATCCCACCGATACTCGCCACTGAAATGGGCGCCGCTTGTTTTTTCAATCAAACAGACAGCGGTTCCTGTAGGGTTGTTAATCGCCGGACTGCTCGGACCGTTTCTTTCTGAAATTTTTGGCTGGCGGGGCACATTTCTGATTATCGCCGCAGCCTGTATTGTTTTCGCCGTAATGTTACAACCATTGCGCTGGAAATTTGACAGCGATAAAGACACAACTCGAAAATTTCGCCTTTCGGATTTCAAGAGAACGATAACACTTGTCCTTAACCAGCCCGACCTCCGTAGCCTGGCCTTGGCATGTTTCGCCTTCGTCGGATTGCAGGCAACTTTTATAGCATATTTCGTGATCTATCTGACGCATCTTGGATACAGTCTAGCCGAGGCAGGACAAATTTTCGCGTTTGCAACATCGGTGGCTATACCAGGCCGCATCTTCTGGGGGTGGCTTAGCAGTAGCTATGTTTCGCCGCGGACGATGTTGGCTGTGCTGGCGTTGGCAATGGCAATAACCATCGGATTGACCAGTCTATTCGACGAGAATTGGTCTGTCTGGATGATCACGCTTGTCTCTGCCGCTGTCAGCGCCACGGTGTTCTCCTGGCACGGAGTACTCTTAGCAGAGGCAGTACGGTTAGCCCCGGATTCGATGCGAGGTGCTGTGACCGGTGGCGTCTTGTCCTTCGGCCAGTTTGGCGGGCTGGTCTTGCCGTTACTATACTCTTTGTTGCTCTGGGCAACGGGCAGTTATCGCATTGGGTTTGTCGTTTGCGCGGTGCCAGCGCTTGTCGTCGGGCTGATGTTAATCTTTACAACTCGGGCGACCAAATTGGATTAGAACAACCATTGGCACGATACGCGCGACTGAGTTTGACTAAACGCAAGTTCAAACGCTTGGTCGGATTTGCCGGGAATTGGCTATACCCAAACTCTGTCAGCACACTCCGACGATGACAGTTAACGGGTAGTAAGCGAACAGGTTGCAACGGGGGACTGTCAGGTCTCGCGGTGGTTTTGAAGGTTGAGCGTCGGGTGTTTTCGGCCATCTTTTCCTGCTCCGTCCGGGCCTATTGCGCCATGGTTTCGAAATCGGCGCGCCCCGCGCGTCTATTTTGGACAGCAGCCGTCCTACGGTGCCAACGCGCCTGTCGCCGCCGCTATTTCTCGACTGAATGCGGCGATTGTGTCGCTCATTGCGGACACCATACCTTCAAACGATGTACCATTCGAGCGTTTGGTGAAGACTGATCTTCGGGTAAAAAGAATTTCGCGGCCGCCTTTGCCAAAAACATTCCAACGAACGACCAATGTACTGTTGCCGCCGAGTTGTCCGTCGAAGCGAACAACCTCTGCCGAAACTTGATAGCCGACGGGAATGGAGCTTCGCCACGGATAAACGGCAACTCTATCGGTCCCCAGAAGGATCGATAAATTCTCTGCAAGAACCCGCGTAAAGTTATCTTTCAGCGGTTCTGCCCACTGGTTAAATTCATCAAGATCGAGTTTGTGGCGTGTCGATTTTGTAACGATTTGGGGTCGGTCTAGATGAGGCGGCAAAACAATTGGGCCGACTCCTAAGGAGATCTCCGCACTTCTTTTTTTTGTAGGTTTCTCAGCCGCCAATCCCTCGGGCGTCGATAATACAAAAAAATTTGGCGGCGGCGTCACGCTGCCGCCACATGCCGATACTATAAAGCTGGCAATCGCGAAAATGCCCCCAAGCCTTAACAATCTTATTGAAGTCATCGTCGTTCCCCCTGTCCGCCTTTGCCGTAGATCAAAGCGTTCGGATTGCGTTCGAGATAAGACGCGAGCAACCTTATTGATCTTGCTGCTGCTGCCAGTTCTTGCAATGTCGTCGCGAGGTCATATCGAAGCGCAGATTTATCTGAAACCGCATCGTCGATAGATGTAAGAATTTCATGTACTTGATTGAGCGTTTTTTTAACTTCGCCTCTTACGTCCTGATCCACGGATGAGACAACGCCATCTACATTTTTAACAAGGACAGCTGTGTTTTTAACCAAGGCGTTGGTCTCGCGTAAAATCGTATCAAAGCTTCGGACAGCCTGAAGAAGTTCAGGGGCGGTAACAAGCTGCTCAGCCCCTTTCGCTGTCGCTGTCAGGCTCTTTGTCAACTCAACCAAGGGAAGCTTTTGCAACTTGGTAATGAGTTCCGTAATCGAATTGGTAAATTCGTCCAACGTCGTCGGTATCGTAGGGATTTCTGGAAACAGGTTATCGCCCCCAATCAACCGCGCAGGTGCCTTCGGATGAAAATCCAAATCCACGAACAATTGGCCCGTCAGGAAACTCCCGGTCTTGAGCTGCGCCCGCATGCCTTTATCGACAAAGGCCCCAAGTTGATTTTCATAGGCACTCTTGTTCCGCTCGCCAAGGATGGTAAAGCGCTCGGGTTCAATCTCGGCGATGACCGGTATTTGAAATATATTTTTCTTCGAATTGAATTCGAGTTTGACATCGGTGACTTCGCCAACTTTTATCCCTCGGAATTCGACAGGTGCACCTAGCGCAAGCCCGCGAACAGAGCCGTCGAAGTACATAATAATTGGTCTTTTTTCTAAATAGCTGGCTTCTTTAATTTCCTCGCGGCTGCTGTGAAGGGGAAACGTATGCCCTTTTTCCGCCGGTTCGCCTGCGTCTAAATTAGTCGGCGTTTCAAATGCAATGCCCCCGACAATAAGCGCTTGCAGGGATTCGGTGCCAATCTTCATCCCATCGGCATCAATTGACACATTCACACCGCTTACGTTCCAGAAACGGCTGCTAAGGCGCACAAGTTTATCGTGCGGCGCATGGATAAATACATGGATCAGAATAGTGCGGTTATCTTTTGCCAACTCATGGCCAAGAACCTCGCCAACTTTTATGCCCCTATAATTTATCGGGGAGCCGTTTGAATAGGACCCCATCTTTGCAGTTTTCAAAACGTACTGGCGACCCGGCGCATCAGCCTTGATTACCGGCGGTGTATCCAGGCCCTTAAACGCGTCCCGTGTCTCGCCACCCTTGCCGGGGTCAATTTCGATGAAGGCACCGGAAACGAGTGTCCCTAAGCCTGACACACCGGACGCTCCAAACCGCGGACGCACAACCCAAAATCGGGTGGTGTCTGTCAGGTATTTTTCGGCACCATGTATGAGCGATGCCATGACGACGACACTTGAAAGGTCATCGGTCAGGCCAACTGTCTCAACAACACCCACCTCAACGTCCTTGTATTTTAGCTTGGTCTTCCCCGCCTCAAGCCCCTCGGCTGTCTCAAAGGTAATCGAAATTGTGGGCCCCTGTTCGCTGACCGTCGAATAGGTGAGCCATGCCCCGATCAAAACAGCAACGATCGGAATTATCCAAACCGTTGAGATTCTTGACCGGGTCGAAACGGTGACCTCAGGGATTTCATCTTCTGGGGGAGTTTGGGATTTTTTAGCCATCTTTATCCTGTAGTGCATCCCACATAAGGCGAGGGTCAAAACTCATCGATGATAACATGGTTAGAATTACAACCGCCGCAAATGATGTTGCACCTGCACCGGGCTCAATGGTTGCTATATTCCCCAGCTTAACCAAGGCTACAAGGATTGAAATCATAAAGATATCAATCATTGACCACCGGCCGACGGCCTCAATCACCCGATAAAGCACCGTTCTGTCACGCGGACGCCAAATTGATTTGAATTGGATCGATAACAAAAGATATGAAAGCCCGACCAACTTTAAGACGGGGACAGCAATGCTGGCAAAAAAGACGAGGGCCGCAATTGGCAACTGCTCTGCTTCAATGAGGTGAACAACGCCGCTGTAGATTGTATCAGGTGTGCCCTTCCCGAAAGAAATTACCGTCATTATCGGATACACGTTCGCCGGAATGTACAGAATAGCAGCGGCAATAAGTAAAGCCCACGTTCGGTTGAGGCTATCGGGTTTGCGTTGGTGCATGGATGTGCCACATCGGGGACAGGCAGGGTGGAGATCGCGCGCCAGCGACTTTTGATGAACAAGAAGGTCGCACGCATGACAGCTCACGAGCCCCGCTTTGGCAGCAGTGAGAGTACCGGCGCTCATTGCGGTTGCTCCACTTTTTCCCACACAATCCTAGGATCGAGCGATGCGGTAGCGGCGGCGGAAACAATCAGCAACACGCCGAAAGAATATAAGGCAATTCCCGGCGTAATGGTCGCCAGATCGGAAAGTTTTACGTACGCGACAAAAACCCCCAGCATATAAACTTCTGTCATCCCCCAGGGGTGTAGCAGGTCCAGCATCCGAAAAGACTTCGCCAGCATCCACGGACGCTTGTTCATCTTGAGCGGAATGAGGACGTAGAGAATTCCCACAATCTTAACCAGCGGGAAAATGATGCTCATCAGCAAGACGACCATTGCAAGCCCCCAAAGACCCGAACGGTACATCTCAATAACCCCCGAAATTAGGGTGTTGTCTTGTGATCGGCCTTCAAGTTCGAAAGACATAAACGGAAATACATTGGAGATAACAAACAGGACAAGACCTGTGAAAGCCAAGGCCAAGGTCCGGTCTACACTGTTTTTTCGTTCCTGATACAATGTCGCGCCACAGCGAACACATTTCGCCGTATGCTCATCGTCAACCGGCTTTACCCGGTGCAGAAGGTCACATTCGTGACACGCGATTAAGGTCGTTAGATCGCCATCGCGACCTATTGCATCCGACTTCTTGTTTGGAGACCGCTTCGGCAATGACTCCCCCGGTAATCAAATAAGCCAATCAAATAAGCCAATCAAATAAGCCAATCAAATAAGCCAACCAATTAAGCCAACCAATTAAAACGAATTAGGCGGCGCATATTTATCAGCCACCATAACAAATTTTACAGATTATGGCGCACAAGTAATATTCAAGCGATACCTGAATTGGTTATTTTGAAGTATTCAGTTCAGCCAAGGGCGGAGCGCGCTGGTTTCGTTACTTCTTCGATTTCTTCTTCGGGCTCGCCTTGGCCAGCTGTGCTTCCAGTTCAGCCACCCGCTTTTCCAGTTTTTCCTGTTCCGTCCGGGCTTTTTGCGCCATGGCTTTGACGGCCTCGAATTCGTCGCGCTGGGCGACATCCATTTCGGACAGCAGCCGTTCGAGCTGTTGGCGGACCAGGGCTTCGGCTTCGCCTTTCATGCCGACGAGGGTCGATACCGCGCCATTGGCGACTTTTGCGAGGTCGTCGAGAACCCGATTATTGCTTTGCATTGTGACGCTCTCATTTTCGTTAAGATTTAAGAGGTATATTATGGCCCCGTAGTATGGAGTGGCGGGGCTTTCGGTGCAACCGCTTGCGGGTATCGGTGGCACACCCTATAAGTTTTGGATTCTAATTAGGATTGGATAGGTCATGTATGTGATCACCGGGGGTGCCGGATTTATCGGCTCCAATATCGCAGCGGTCATGGAAGAAAAGGGGTATGAAAACCTCGTCATCTGCGACGTGCTGGGCAGCGATGATAAATGGCGGAATATTGCCAAGCGCGAACTGTATGACATCGTCCCGCCGGAGGGATTGTTCGATTTCCTGGCAGCGCATGAGACCAATATTGACGCCGTCATCCACATGGGAGCGATTTCTGCGACGACGGAGACCGACGCGGATTTGATCATCCAGAATAATTTTCACATGTCGATGGCGCTCTGGCAGTGGTGTACGGAAAATCACACGAGCTTTATTTATGCGTCTTCCGCCGCAACTTACGGCGATGGCGCTGAAGGCTTTGATGATGATGCCTCGGTCGAGGGCTTGGCACGACTAAAGCCGCTGAACGCCTATGGCTGGAGCAAGCATTTGTTTGACCGACGCGTTGCGCGGTCCATCCAACATAACGATCCCCGCCCCCCGCATTGGGCGGGCCTGAAATTCTTTAACGTCTACGGTCCCAACGAATATCACAAAGAAGGTCAACGCAGCGTCGCCCATCAGGTTTTCCCAATTGCGCGGGACGGCGGCACCATGAACCTGTTCAAATCTCATCACCCGGATTTTGAGGACGGCGGCCAGCTGCGCGACTTCGTTTGGGTCGATGATTGTGTTAATATCGTTCTGTGGTTGTTGGAAAACAAAAGCGTCAATGGCCTGTTTAACTGCGGCACGGGTCAGGCGCGGTCGTTCCTTGATCTGGCGAATGCGGTCTATGCATCGGTTGATCAGGACCCGAAGATCGATTACGTGCCGACACCTGAAAACATCCGCGACAAATACCAATACTTTACAGAGGCCAATATGACACGGTTGCGTGATGCAGGGTATGTCCACCCTTTCACATCCCTTGAAGATGGCATTGCGGCGTATGTGAAAGACTATCTCATCGCCGAAGATTGCTACCGTTAAGCGCGTATGATGTTTGTTCTTCCATATCCCATGATCGACCCGATCATTTTTTCCGTCGGACCTTTAGCAGTTCGTTGGTACGCGCTGGCCTATATTTTTGGGCTGCTCGGGGCAATCTGGTACATGAAGGCCATGACCCATCGGCCACCGGAAATTGTTCGCACCATAGACGTCGATGATTTTTTGGTCTGGGCAACCCTTGGCGTGATCCTAGGTGGCAGACTAGGCTACGTCTTGTTTTATAAGCCTGGGTTCTTTATCGATCATCCGGCGGCAATTTTTCAGGTCTGGCAAGGCGGGATGTCGTTTCATGGCGGTTTCCTAGGCGTGATCGTCGCGACATGGTTGTTTTCACGCAAGCGCGGCATCCCGGTCTGGGGATTCGCCGACATGATTGCCTGCGCCGCACCCATCGGACTTTTTCTCGGACGAATCGCCAACTTTGTGAATGGCGAATTGATTGGTCGGGTAAGCGATGTTCCGTGGGCGATGGTGTTTCCTCACGGTGGTCCGCAACCGCGCCATCCGAGCCAACTCTATGAAGCGCTGCTGGAAGGCTTAGCGTTGTTTGTGGTGCTATATTTCCTGAGACAGAACGAGGCTTTGCGCCGCCGGACAGGACTACTCACCGGCGTGTTCTTTATTGGCTATGGCTTAGCCCGAAGTGCGGCTGAACTGTTCCGCCAACCGGACTACCACATTGGATTTCTACTGGGTGGGACGACCATGGGGCAGTGGTTGTCGGCACCGCTGATTCTATTTGGCATTTGGCTGATCGTTCGCGCCAAGCCAGAGTCCTAGACCACGATGCCGGGGGTCGCCGATGATCTGCGCCGGCTCATAGTCCAACAGGGGCCGATCTCTGTTGCCCAGTATATCGAAATTTGCAACGCGCACTATTATGCGACGCGAGACCCCTTAGGCGTCGCCGGGGATTTCACCACCGCACCAGAAATCAGCCAAATGTTTGGCGAATTGCTGGGGCTATGGTGCTTGGTGCAATGGCGCCAGATGGGCGCGCCTGATCCAATTTATGTGGTTGAGGCAGGCCCTGGCCGTGGCACATTGATGGCGGACTTTTTGCGGGCAGCGGGGCAGGACCCAGCCTTCATACAAGCCCTCCGTCTGCATTTGATAGAAACCAGTCCGGTGCTCAGAAGCATTCAGAAAGAGACCCTGCATGTTGAGCCCGTGTGGTGTGATCGCCTCGACGATGTGCCAGAGGGACCGATGTTGTTTGTGGCCAATGAATTTTTCGATGCCCTACCGATCCGGCAATTAGAACGAACGACGGAAGGTTGGTGTGAACGGCTGGTTGGTTTGGACGGCGACGACTTTTGCTTTGTTGTTTCAGATAAAACTGAAAGGGGCGACTATCCTGACGCCGAAGTCGGCGCGGTCTTGGAAGACTGTCCGATAGGGATTGAGATCGCTCAAGCTCTTGGTAAACGAATCACCAGCCATGGCGGTGGCGCAGTGATGATAGATTATGGCTATGCCAAGACAGAACCTGCCGACACCTTACAGGCGGTTAAAAATCATCAGTACCATTCTGTTCTGGCTGATCCCGGCGACGTGGACCTGACCGCGCATGTTAACTTTGAACGTTTGTCCCAGGCCCTAACCGAAGCCGGGGCAAATGTTGATATTTTTCTGACGCAGCGAAATTTTCTGCTTACCTTGGGAATTGATAAGCGGGCTGAAATTTTGAGCGCTGAGGCGACCCCGGAACAGGCGGAAGAAATCAATTCTGCCCTCAACCGCTTGATTGGCGCCGATGAAATGGGCACCCTGTTCAAGGTGCTTGTGATAAACAATGAAACGACATGCTGACAACTGAAACCCTCGATGACGCGACAGGAATTCGCCACGGATTTTTCACCCGTGAAGGCGGCTGCAGCCTGGGCATCTATCGCGGGCTCAACTGTGGTTACGGTTCCGATGACGAAACCGACGCCGTACGCCAAAATCGAACCCGCGCGATGGAGAAGCTGGGCATGGAGGGCGTTGCCCTAACCACCGTCCATCAAATTCATTCGCCAAACGTCATTGAAGTAAAAGTACCGTGGAAATTGGATCAGGCACCGAAAGCGGACGGCATGGTCAGTCGTCATGAGGGGATTGCCCTCGGCATTCTGACAGCTGACTGTGCGCCGGTCCTGTTCGCGGACGCCAACGCTCGCGTAATCGGTGCCGCCCATGCGGGGTGGCGCGGAGCCAAGGAAGGCGTCTTAGGCGCAACAGTTGGCGCGATGGTTGAATTGGGTGCCGATGTAAATCAAATTCAGGCCGCCGTTGGCCCCTGCATTCAGCAACAATCCTATGAAGTCGGGCCTGAATTCCAGAGTGGCTTTGTTGACGAAGATAGGGGCGCTGCAGAGTTCTTCGTTGCGTCAACCCGCGCAGAGCATTTCATGTTTGATCTGGCAGGGTATATTGAACACCGATTGCGCGCCTTTGGTTTGGAACAGGTGGACGTGGTGGATGTCGATACCTATACAGACGAAGAGCGTTTTTTCAGTTACCGTCGTGCCACCCACCGCGGAGAACCGGATTATGGTCGTGGGCTATCGGCGATTTTATTGACCGGATGATTAATACACCTTGGTATAAGGGGGAAACATGCCCTACATGGTATTTATGGCGGTGGCGCTGGTCTTAGGGCTCATGGCGTCTTGCGCTATTTTGTGAAGAAGTGTTGATTTATGAAGGGGTGCTGGAAATTTTTAATCGTCGCAGTGCTGCTATCGGCATGCGAGGCGGGTGAGCCAGCATCACTCGTTGGTTTTGACATTTGGCCTAAATCCAAGGCCGAAGTGAACCAGAATTTAGGCGTGCGGGTTGAGCTTTTGGAAGGGCCGGCAGTACCGATGGCCAGGCTTTTGGCGGAAGAAGTCTCAGACCGATTAGAAAAATCCCGTGTCCCGGCGACCATCGACCCAACGCGTCCGAGCCGTTACATCCTCAAGGGCCGCACCGAACTCAATTTGTTGGGCAAGAGCGATGATGACTACATCTATATAAAGTGGGAATTACAAGATAAAGTGGGAATTACAAGATAACGTTGGCCAGGTGTTGGGCAGTCATACTCAAGGCGTCAAGGCGACCCGGACTCAGTGGGAATTTGGTGACCCTCGCATCATTCGCTCTGTCGGCAATGGAGCACTCGGACCGATCTTAGCAATGCTGCCGAATGCGCCTAAGAAGAAACCGGCACCTGCAAGGGCTCCTATCACCACGGCAATGGTGGTCAAACCCGTGATTGGCGCGCCGGGTGACGGCAACATCGCACTCACCAACGCGATTGAAGCCGCGTTGCGAGCAGTCGATATCTTTATTACTAAGGATTCACGACAGGCAGCCTATGCGTTGCAGGGTCATGTTAATGTCGGCCTGCCGGTGCAGGGCAAGGAACCGATAAAAATCATTTGGACCGTCTCAACCGCATCCGGCGCGCTGTTGGGCCGTGCGACTCAGGAAAACTTTGTGCCAAGCCGGAGCTTGAATGCGGCGTGGGGGCATGTTGCGAATCTGGTCGCCGCCGCCGCGGTCGATGGAATCGAGCAAGTTCTGGACGGGTCAAGGGGAGGGCGGGTGACGTCACAGGAGATTTATACACCTCCGCCACCACCGGCCAATTTACCGCAAATTCCAGGCAGAGCTTTGCCGCCGGAGTAAGGCTAAATCGTAATATTAGAGAATCACGTTTACAGTCCGAGCCCCTATTGGTAAGTTCCGCCGCGTCGCGGTGTTGTCATTAAATTTGGGACGATAAAGAGACCTTCAAAAATGAAGATTTTAACTTGTAATAGTAATCGTCCCATGGCCGAGGCGATTTCTGCTTATCTCAATCTTCCGTTGACCAAAGCCAGCGTTCGTCGGTTTTCTGATATGGAAGTATTTGTCGAGATTCAGGAGAACGTTCGGGGCGAGGATGTCTTCGTCATTCAGTCCACGTCCTATCCTGCCAACGATAACCTTATGGAATTGCTGGTGTGTCTTGATGCGCTCAGGCGCGGATCGGCTCGGCGGGTTACTGCGGTTATGCCTTACTTTGGATACGCGCGTCAGGATCGTAAATCTGGACCTAGAACGCCGATCTCAGCCAAGTTGGTGGCCAACCTGATTACCGAAGCTGGTGCTGACCGTGTGCTGACCATGGACCTGCATGCCGGGCAAATTCAGGGATTTTTCGATATTCCGGTCGATAATCTTTATGGATCAATGGTGTTCATTGAAGATATCAAGCAACGTTTCGATGGTGAGAACTTGGTGATTGTTTCGCCTGATGTTGGTGGTGTTGTTCGGGCGCGGGCGATCGCTAAGCCTTTGAATGCAGAACTGGCAATCATTGATAAGCGGCGCGAACGGGCCGGGGTTTCCGAAGTCATGAACATCATTGGTGATGTCAAAGACCGGACCTGTATTCTGGTCGATGATATTGTTGATTCGGCTGGCACTCTCTGTAATGCCGCCGGTGCCTTGATGGAAGCTGGGGCGATGTCAGTGTCGGCCTATGTGACCCATGGTGTGCTGTCTGGTGGGGCCGTCGCTCGGGTGTCATCGTCGCCCATGAAGCATCTTATTATCACCGATACCATCCAAGCGACCGAAGCCGTTCGGATATCTCAGAACTTAGAACAGTTGACCGTGGCACCGCTGATGGCCGAATCGCTCAGAAGAATTAGCGAAGAATCTTCCATTTCCAGTTTATTTGAACTATAACACCCGGCTTCCACGTCGTTTTGGCGCGGAAATCGAGTAAAGAACGACCAGCCGGCACCCCTGGAGGCCGGTATTTTTGAAATGAGAATTAGGAGTAAAATCGATGGTTCAAGCATCAACAATGACCGCCGAAGTGCGTGACCGGGCCGGTAAGGGGGCAGCCCGTGCAACACGTCGTGCAGGTCGCGTTCCCGCCGTAATCTACGGTAATAAAGAAGACCCCCAATTGATCTCAGTGGATCCAGTTGAATTGACACAGCAACTTCACGTTCGCGGCTTCTTTGCCCGGGTTTGCGAAGTCAATTTGGACGGAGAGATAAAACGGGTTCTGCCCCGTGACATCCAATTGGACCCTGTGACAGATCGTCCCCTGCATGTGGACTTCATGCGCTTCAACGAGACCACCCGGGTGGCTGTTGAAATTCGGGTTCAAATTAATAATGAGGAAGACTGCCCCGGGCTTCGGGCAGGCGGCGTCATTAATATTGTTCGTCACACGATCGAAGCTTTGTGTCGACCTGACGATATTCCTGATTTTCTGACAGTTGATCTCGCAGGCCTCGAAATTGGCGATGGTGTGCATATCAGTTCGGTTGACTTGCCGGACGGCGTAACGCCGACCATTACCGACCGAGACTTCACCATTCTTACCATCGCGGCGCCGACGATCCTTGTGATCGAAGAAGACGAAGCCGAAGAAGGCGAAGAGGGCGAAGAAGGCGAAGAAGGCGAAGAGGGCGAAGAGGGTGCAGCCGAGGGCGAAGAAACTTCGGACGACAAGAAATAAACCCCGACCTCAAGTTTGGACTCTGGCGGGAGACCGTTCGTCATGTTGCTTATTGTCGGCCTAGGAAATCCCGGAAGCCAGTATTCGAAAAACAGGCACAACATCGGATTCATGGCGGTGGACGAAATTGTCCGCCGCCATGGCTTTGGTGCGTTCAGGGCAAAGTTCCAAGGCGAACTGGCGGAAGGCAAGATTAACACTCAGAAGGTCTTGGCCCTTAAACCCATGACTTTCATGAACGAGTCCGGACGTTCTGTCGCTCAAGCTGTTAAATTTTACAAAATTGCCCCTGAAGACGTCATTGTCCTACACGATGAGCTCGATTTGGCGGCAGGTAAGCTTCGCGTTAAATCTGGCGGCGGACATGGGGGCCACAACGGCCTGCGCAGCATCCACGCTCAGATCGGTCCTGACTATCGGCGCATTCGATTGGGGATCGGCCATCCTGGTGATAAAGCCAAGGTGACAAGCCACGTGCTCAAGGACTTCGCCAAGGCCGACGGGGAGTGGTTGGAACCGGAATTAGAGGCAATTGCAGATCATTTCGATACCGTAATTAAAGGCGAAGACGCGAATTTTATGACGGAGGTCGCGCGGGTGATGAAACCTCAGACCCACAAACCAGCTCCCGAAATTAAGGAAGACGACTGATGGGTTTTAACAATGGGATTTAACTGCGGGATTGTTGGATTGCCGAACGTTGGCAAATCGACACTATTTAATGCGCTAACGGCAACAGCCGCAGCAGAAGCCCAGAACTTTCCGTTTTGCACGATCGAGCCCAATACAGGCCGGGTCGGAATTCCTGATTCCAGGCTCGATACCATTGCCGGGATTGCCAACCCGAAAAAGGTCGTGTCGACGCAGATGGAATTCGTCGACATTGCCGGGCTTGTTCGTGGGGCATCTAAGGGTGAGGGCTTGGGTAATCAATTCCTTGCCAACATCCGTGAAGTCGATGCGGTCCTGCAAGTCGTCCGCTGTTTTGAAGACGAAAATATTACCCATGTCGACGGCAGCATTGATCCGCTGCGCGACGCGGAAACCATCGAAACCGAATTGATGCTGGCGGACCTGGAAAGCCTGGAAAAGCGCGTGACGCCGCTGACCAAAAAGTCACGTGGCAACGACAAAGATGCGATCCAGCAATTGGCTTTGGTCGAGCGCGCGTTAGAACTTCTTCAAGAGGGCAAGCCCGCCCGCATGCTGGACGTGTCTAATGAAGATGTAAAAGCCTTCAAGGGACTACAATTGTTGACATCTAAACCAATTTTATATGTCTGCAATGTGGAAGAAGACTCAGCAGCCACTGGCAACGAGCTCACAAAAAAAATCGCCGCCATGGCAGCCGACCAAGGTGCTGAATCCGTGGTCATTTCAGCCCGTATCGAAGAGGAAGTGGCGCAACTGGACGATGCCGATGAAAAGGCAGAATTCTTGGAAACCCTCGGGCTGGAAGAAACCGGCCTCGCTCAGGTTATCCGCGCAGGCTATAGCCTTTTAGGCCTGATCACCTTCTTTACTGCAGGTCCCCAGGAAGTCCGCGCCTGGACCATAACCGACGGTGATAAGGCTCCCCAAGCGGCAGGGACAATCCACGGTGATTTTGAACGCGGCTTTATCTGTGCCGAAACTATCGCCTATGACGACTTCGTAACTCTGGGCGGCGAACAAGCCTCGAAAGACGCTGGAAAAATGCGCCAAGAAGGCCGTGACTATACGGTTCAAGACGGCGATCTGATGCTGTTCAGGTTTAACGTATAGTTTGCCTATCCTTTCCTAGCCCCGTAAAACTGCCGAATAATAATTTTATTGGGTTCAATACTGGGAGAACGACATCATGGGACAAAATATACAACTTACGGCATCTGATGGACATACGCTGGATGCGTATCGGGCTGATCCGTCTGGAGATGCAAAGGCTGGGCTTGTTGTAGTTCAGGAAATCTTTGGCGTGAATCCGCATATTCGAGAGCTTTGTGACAGCTATGCGGCGGAAGGCTATTCCGCGATTGCACCAGCTTTGTTTGACCGGGCTGAAAAGAACGTTGAGCTGGGCTATGAGCAGGCGGACCGGGAACAAGGCATGGCGCTTCGTGCGAATTGTCCATGGGATAGCGCGGTGCTGGATAATGAAGCCGCGGCAGCCGTGCTTCGGGCCGAAGGCAAGGTTGGTATTGTCGGCTATTGCTGGGGTGGCTCTTTGACATGGTTGGCGGCGTGTCGGTCTGATGTCGACGCGGCGGTATGTTATTACGGCGGTCAGATTTATGACTTCCGCGAAGAGAAGCCCAAGGTTCCCACACTGCTTCACTTCGGTGAGAAAGATGCCTCCATCCCGATGGAGAAAGTCGAAGGCGTGCAAGCGGCGTACCCGGATATTCCGTCTTATGTCTATGACGACGCGCAACATGGTTTCAGTTGTGATCATCGTGGCAGCTACCAAGAAGCGGCCCATGTTCAGGCGCTGGGGCGGACTCTGGCCTTCTTTGGTGAAAATCTGTAAATGCCAGATTCCACGATCATTGGCATTATTGGCGGCAGCGGCGTCTCTGAGATCGACGGCCTCGGCAATACCCGGTGGGAGAAGGTTACTTCTTCCTTCGGGGAGCCGTCGGATGAATTGTTATTCGGCGACCTGGACGGCCAGGAAATCGTATTCCTGCCGCGCCATGGTCGCGGACACCGCGTTCCGCCGAGTGAATTAAATTTCTGTGCGAACATTGACGCCCTGAAACGGGCGGGCGTTACCGAGATCATTTCGGTGAGTGCCGTTGGATCTTTGAAAGAGGAACTGCCACCGGGCACCTTCGTGATCGTCGATCAATTTATTGATCGCACCTTCGCCCGGACCAAAAGCTTTTTTAGCACTGGAATGGTAGCGCATGTGGGGCTCGGCCACCCGGTCTGTGGCCGGCTTGGCGATGCGCTTGAGGCGGCGGCCACAGACCTCGATATACCTGTAGCACGAGGGGGAACCTACCTTGTTATGGAAGGGCCGCAGTTTTCGACTTTGGCCGAATCTGAGCTTTATCGGTCCTGGAACTGCGATGTTATCGGCATGACCAATATGCCGGAAGCCAAGCTCGCCCGAGAGGCTGAGATGTGTTATGCCACCGTCGCCATGGTCACCGATTTTGACTGTTGGCATCCGGACCACGATCACGTCACGGTTGAAAACATCATCAAGGTTTTGGTGGAAAATGCAGGCAAGGCACGCTCTTTGGTCAAGCAAGTCGCACCGGCCCTGGCAGGACGAACCGAGCCCTGTCCCCAAGGCTGCCACACGGCCCTGGAAAATGCGCTAATCACAGCCCCCGAAGTGCGCGACCCAGAACTCATTAAGAAGCTCGATGCCGTAGCCGGACGGGTCTTAAATCGATGAAGGTCGGCGGCAAACCCTATCGCACCATCTGGCTCGCGTCAGATGGTGGTGCGGTAGAGATTATTGACCAAACGAAACTTCCCCACGATTTTGTCACGGCTCGCTTGGATACCGTTGACGATGCGGCGCACGCAATCGCTGCGATGCTGGTCCGGGGGGCACCCCTAATTGGTGCGACGGCGGCCTATGGAATGGCGCTGGCAATGCGGGCAGATGCGTCGGATGCGAGCATGAAAGCCGCTTACGGGCAACTTATGGAAACCCGCCCAACAGCGGTAAACCTGCGCTGGGCCTTAGATGAAATGAACGGTTTATTGGAACCTTTGGCGGCAGGAGAGCGAGGGGCAGCAGCCTATGAACGCGCCGCTGAAATCTGTGATGAAGATGTCCAAATTTGCAGTTCCATTGGTGATCATGGTGCGCTACTCATCCGCGAGGCTTGGGAGAAGCGGGGGAAACCTGATCAGGTGAACGTCCTCACTCACTGTAATGCTGGCTGGCTGGCGACCGTCGATTGGGGCACGGCGCTGGCACCCATTTACAAGGCCCATGACGCAGGCGTGCCGGTGCATGTCTGGGTCGATGAAACCCGACCCCGAAACCAAGGGGCGAGTTTGACTGCCTGGGAACTCGGCCAGCACGGCGTTCCCCATACCGTCATCGTCGATAACGTCGGCGGCCATTTGATGCAGCACGGCATGGTTGATCTATGTATTACTGGAACTGACCGCACGACAGGAACTGGCGATGTTTGTAACAAGATTGGCACTTATCTGAAGGCCTTAGCTGCCAAGGACAATGGCGTGCCGTTCTATGTTGGTTTGCCGGGGCCGACCATTGATTGGACATTGCGGGACGGCGTTGCCGAAATTCCGATCGAACAACGCGACGCGACCGAGGTTACTGAAATGACCGGTCGAACGTCATCTGGGTCAGTTGAGACGGTCACACTTACGCCTGACGATAGCAACGCGGCGAACTATGCGTTTGATGTTACGCCTCGGCGCTTAGTGACAGGGCTGATTACCGAGCAAGGGGTGTGCAAAGCGTCCGAGCAAGGCTTGCGCGCGCTCTACCCGGATGCGCCTAAATAATTAGCGGCGGAAACGAAACTTCATGTCTTCTGGATTAATTGTTTTTCTAGCTCTTGCCGTGGGCGCTCTGATGCTCCGACATCATATCTACAAAAATCATATGGTTGTTGTAGAACGGTATCAGCAAAATATTAAACCGAAGCTGACCAAGATCGTTCAGGTCTTGTCTTTAATTACCTTGGCGATATGGGCGGTGGTCTATGTGACCGCTGATGAGGAACAACGCAACAGCTTGATCCCAGCTTTAAAGGCAACGTTTTATGGGGACGACGTCAAGAAGTAGCTATGAAAATTCTGCCGCGAGCGCTTCCTTGCGGCGTTGAATTCTTAACCAAATTACGACGACGCCAAGGATCAATGACGCCGGTGCAGCGATGGCCATAACCGTGTTCCAATTAAACAGATGCAAAATAGCACCCGATAGCAGTGACGCCATTGCCACTGAGCCAAACACCATCAGATCGTTTGCGGCTTGGGTTTTTGCCCGCTCAGCCGGGGAGTAGCATTCCGTCAGCAGCGTCGTGCCGCCGACGAAGACGAAATTCCAACCAATTCCAACGGCGACCAAGGCGAACCAGAAGTTGTGTATGCCGATGCCGGAGACCGCAAGAATCAAAGCACTGGCCTGCAACGCAATACCAATTAGGATAATATTTAGAACACCGTACCTCTGGATCAAATGACCGGTAACGAACGCCGGGGCGAACATGCCGAGGCTGTGCCATTGAATAATAAAGGCCGTATCTGAGATGCCGAAGCCACAAAACTGCATGAACAGGGGCGTGGCTGTCATAACCAACGCCATCGTGCTGTAGCCAATCATGCCACACAGGACAGCAACAATGAACGTTGGTTGTTGCATGATCTCCAACAGCGGGCGGCCCGAAGATTTGTTCTCTTCCGCCGTTGGCTTGGGGATATCGAGCCAGCACAGCAGCAGCGCAGAAATTAACGCCAGCGTCGAAATTACCACATAGGCACCCAAAAATAAGATCGGCTCAAACAGGCCGTTTGCCCATTTAGCGAGTTCAGGTCCGGCAATGGCGGCGATCACGCCACCGGCCAAGACCAATGATATGGCTTTGCTTTTAAATTCTGGGCGGGCGATATCGGCGGCAGCAAACCGAAAGTATTGTGCGAACCCACCAAACATGCCGAAAACGAAAGTGCCTGCAACTAAAAACCAGAATTCCTGAACGTAGATACCATAAGCACTGATCAGGCCACCCAAGACGCCAATTAAGGCGCCAAGTATAAAACCAGGCCGCCGTCCGATGCGATTCATAAGTAGGGAGGCTGGGACTGTCGTGAACATCATTGCGATAATAACCGCGGTGAACGGCAGGGTTGCGAGCACCTTATCTGTGGCCAGCATAAGTCCTGCGAGACCGGTTAAAATCGCATTTATGCTCATGCCAGTCATAAAAAGCGCCTGACTCGTTGCGAGAACGAGGACATTACGATTGTCGCGGTGCAGGGCCATGGTGGGTAATCCCAGGGGCGTATTAAAGGCGGAATAAATAAAAGGGCCGCTCGTAATAGCGGCCCTTTTGAATGTAATCCCTATATCGGGAGGGTCAATGCAGGTCTGACCAAATTCTCTTTTTCAGCGCAAACAGCATTCCTGTCAGCACCAGTAAGAACAATAGGACCTTGATGCCCATACGCTTGCGTTCCTCCATTTCCGGAGATGCCGTCCAAGCCAAGAATGTTGTGATATCCCGGGCATGTTGATCAAGCGTCGGCTTGGTGCCGTCCTTATATTCCACCGCTTCGTCCGACAGCGGCGGTGCCATGGCAATTTGATGACCCGGGAAGTAGGTGTTGTAGCTCATACCATCTGGCAATGTGACCCCTTTGGGCGGGTTCTTTTTATATCCAGTCATTAATCCAAAAATGTAATCAGGGCCGCGTAAGCGAGCCTTGGCCATGAGCGAAAGATCGGGAGGGTGGGCACCACCGTTGCCTGCCCGAGCGGCGTTTTCATTTTCAAAAGGGGCCTTGAAACGATCAGACGGTTTGCCCTTACGTTCAAACATCTCCCCTTCGTCGTTAGGGCCGTCCTTGAAGTCCTGGTCAGCCGCAATGGATTTGACTTCGGCTTCGCTGAAGCCAATATCCATCAAGTTGCGGTAGGCAACCAAGTTCAACGAATGGCAGGCCGCACAGACGTCCTTGTAAACCAGGAACCCGCGTCGCAATTGGGCGCGGTCATAGGTGCCGAATATGCCACTGAAGGACCATTTCTGGGCCGGAGCCTTTGGTGTATCACCAGCAGCGAAGGCAGAACCGCTGAACAACATCATCGCGGCGGCAGCGCTTAGGAGTAATTTACGCATCAGCCTTCTCCCCCTTCTTTAGTAACCGCGGCACTTATACTCTCCGGCACCGGCAGGGGTGTTTCTAGCCACCCCAACAACGGTGTGATGATGAAGAAGTGGCCGAAGTAATACGCCGTACCGAGCTGTCCGCCAATAATCCGCCAACCTTCTGGTGTGGTCGCCCCGATGTATCCAAGGAAGAAACAGTCGGCGACAAATATCCAGAAGAAGTACGGGAAGTATGGTCTGAACTTGCCGCTCCTGACTTTCGATGTGTCCAACCAAGGTAACAGCATCAACACCAAGATCGACATGAACATGGCAATTACACCGGCCAACTTCGCCGACATCAACCAAGAAACAGGCAAATACAAGAAGAAATCCGCCGTGAAGGCCCGCAAGATCGCGTAGAACGGTAACAGGTACCATTCCGGAACAATGTGGGCGGGCGTGACCAGTGGGTTGGCCTCGATGTAGTTGTCTGGCTCACCGAAGAAGTCAGGTGCAAAGAACACGAACGACAGATAGAAAACGAAGAATACAGCCAGCCCGAAGGTGTCTTTGATGGTGTAATAAGGATGGAACGGAATGCTGTCACCATCTGTCTTCGTTTCGACGCCCAACGGATTATTGGACCGATGCACGTGCAAGGCCCAAAGATGGACAAAAACCAGCCCAATAATGACGAAAGGCAACAGATAGTGTAGCGAGAAGAACCGGTTCAATGTCGGATTGTCGACGGTAAATCCACCCCATAACAAGGTGACAATCGCGTCACCAACCAGCGGAATAGCTGAGAACAGGTTGGTAATTACCGTTGCGCCCCAGAAGCTCATTTGCCCCCAGACCAAGACATATCCCATGAACGCGGTAGCCATCATCGCCAGGAGAATCGCAACACCGATCATCCACAACAGTTCCCGCGGTGCCTTATACGATCCGTAATAAAGCCCCCGGAACATATGAATATAGACGATCAGGAAGAACATTGATGCGCCGTTCATGTGCAGGTAGCGGATCAGCCACCCGTAATTCACGTCGCGCATGATCCGTTCCACACTGCCAAACGCCATATCGACATGCGCCGTATAGTGCATCGCCAAAACGATGCCGGTAACGATCATGACAACTAAAATAATGCCTGCGAGCGATCCGAAGTTCCACCAGTAGTTCAGGTTCTTCGGCGTGGGATAATCCACGGTCTCGTGCTTCATGAACGCGAAAATTGGCAGGCGGTACTCAATCCACTTAAGGACCGGGTTTTTAAGATTTATATCCGACATTGGTATCCCCCTACCCGATCTTAACGGTTTTATCTGTGATGAATTGGTAAGGTGGCACCGGTAAGTTTTTAGGCGCCGGTCCCTTACGGATGCGACCAGAAGTATCGTAATGCGATCCGTGACACGGGCAAAACCAACCGCCGAACTCACCCTTCGGCTCAGTTCCCTTTTGCCCTTTTGGGATACAGCCGAGGTGGGTGCAGACGCCGACCATGACAAGCCATTCGGGCTTTTTGACCCGGGCTTTGTCTTCTTCTGGATCAAGCAAATCGGCCATCTTTACGGACTGAGCCTCTTTAATTTCGGCAGCCGTTCTGCGGCGAATAAAGACGGGCTTGCCCTGCCAAACGACAGTGATGCTTTGTCCGGCCTCAATCGGGGACAGATCAACTTCTGTCGTGGATAGCGCCAAAGTATCGGCCGCCGGGTTCATTTGATCGATCAACGGCCATACAGCCATTCCGGCTCCTAATGCCCCCACCGTACTTGTGGCGATCACAAGGAAATCGCGACGATCTTCATCGTCCGGCGTATCCGGAGAAGTGGTTGGCGACTCTGCCATGAAATAGACCCCTTATCTTAATCCGATTAGGGCGGTGGGATATTTCCCGTTATTCCGCCTTACAAATTATAAACACTGTGCACGCTCTAATTCGACCGCCACATGCAGCAGGTTATAATGAACAGCTTTATTTTGCAAAGGGTTAAGATCAAAGTTTTTTTCCTTTAAGGCCTTCCCGGAACATGTAAAATCCGCAATTTCCAAGGAGAAATTATGCGACTGGCTTTGTTTGAACCGGATATTCCACAAAATGCAGGCACCTTAATGAGGTTAGGAGCGTGCTTGGATGTAGCTGTTGATGTCATCGAACCATGCGGTTTTGTGTTCGATGAGCGCCGCATGCGCCGTGCCGGCATGGATTACCTCGATCAGGTCGATTTAACGAGGCATGCATCTTGGGCGGCTTATCAAGCAAGGTTTTCTAAACAGGCAGGGCGATTGATACTTTTGACCACCCACGCGGCAACATCCTATACGGACTTTAAATTCCAGCCTGACGACACAGTCCTTTTGGGTCGGGAAAGTGCGGGTGTCCCTGACGCGGTTCACGAAGCTGCCGACGCCCGTGTCACGGTTCCGATGGCGGCAGATGCGCGGTCCTTGAATGTCGCAGTTGCGGCAGCCATGGTGCTGGGCGAAGGTTTGCGGCAAACTAATGGATTTCCGGTAATTTTAAAGGATATAGAATGACAGCCGGTACAAACGAGCAAAAAGATCGCGCAACGATGTGGTTCAAAGACCTTCGGGATCAATTGTGTGCTGCTTTAGAGGCGATAGAAGATGACTGCACCGGCGAAGGCGCCGATAAATTCTCCCCGGGACGGTTTGAGCGGACGGCTTGGGACAGAGATAACGACGGTGGTGGCGGAGAGATGTCAGTTCTTCGGGGCGGTCGTGTTCTGGAAAAAGCCGGGGTAAATGTATCCATCGTCCATGGCGAATTCTCTGAAGAATTTCGTGCAAAAATTCCAGGCGCTGCTGAAGACCCCCGGTTTTGGGCGGCAGGGATATCCCTGGTGGTGCATCCTCGGTCCCCCCGAGTACCGATTGCGCATATGAATACCCGGATGATTGTTACGACCAAAGGTTGGTTTGGCGGGGGAGGTGATTTGACACCGGTATTCCCCATTGATGAAGACACCGCTGACTTTCATGGTGCCTTCAAGGGAGCCTGTGATGCCCACGACCCTGAGTACTATCCTAAGTTCAAGGAATGGTGCGACCGATATTTTTATCTGCCACATCGGGAAGAGGCGCGCGGTGTTGGGGGTATTTTTTATGATAACCTAGACACCGGCGATTGGGAAAAGGACTTTGAATTCACTCAAGATGTCGGGCGGTCTTTTTTAAACATCTATCCGCAAATCATCCGCCGCCACATGGATGAACCCTGGACTGATGAAGAAAAGCAAAAGCAGCTCGTTAAGCGCGGTCGATATGTGGAATTTAATTTGATCTATGATCGGGGCACGTTATTTGGTCTAAAAACAGGGGGCAATACCGAAGCTATCTTGATGTCTCTACCCCCAGAAGTTACTTGGCCATAATATTGGTTAGGTGTTCCAGGCAGGCGTCCCGACCCGGCGCATATTCTTCCGATTCCCACCAGTCTTCGACGTCGCGCAGAATTTCGCCAATCTTGGTACCGGGCTCCATCCCCTGGTCCAAGACATCCTTCCCTGTGAGGGGGAACGTAACGGGCTGCCAAGTATCCACTTCGTCTAAAAGCTCAGTCCATTCTGCGGTTCGTTCGCTTGAACGACGAGGCACTGTTGCCCGTTCTTCTGCCCATGCCAGCAGCACATGATCGCGGGCAATATCGGACCCCAAACGACGCAGGCGCTGGCGTCGCACCAAGGGATCAATCTCTGGCGATGTTGGGGGCTCGACTGTCATAAGAACGTTCAGGCGCTGAGCTTCTTTGTTGGAGAGTTTCAATCGAGAGGCTAAGTCCTCGACCCCACCGTCCTCCAATTCCAAAACCGCTGCAAACCGCCTGAGAACATCCGGCGCAACACTTGCGATATTGATCGCGCGGGTTTCTAAAAATGTCAGGGCGCGCAATCGGCCGATGTTGGTTGCTTCCGGTAAAATTGGTTCCAGAACTTTTTCGCCGCGCATCATGGTAAGAGTATCCGCAGGCTCCGGTGCCATAAGAATACGAAACAATTCCGTTCGAATGCGCTCTCCCGACAATTCAGTCAGCCGAGGAGCTAATTTCCGACACGCCGCCATGGCACTTTTATCAGGCCCGAATTTGCTATAGGTCGCATGCATCCTGAAAAACCGGAGCAGCCGGAGCACGTCTTCCTCTACCCGGTCCTGGGCGTTACCGACAAAGCGCACATGACCCAAGGCAAGGTCGTCCATTCCGGAAAACGGATCATACACATCTCCGTCAAGCGTTGCTGATAAGGTGTTAATGGTAAAGTCACGCCGCGCTGCATCGGCAATCCAGTCGTCCGTAAACGCGACCTTGGCGCGACGGCCATCGGTTTGAAGGTCAATCCGAAGGGTTGTGATCTCCATATTCCAGATGCCACTGACCACGGTAACGGTGCCATGTTTCAGTCCTGTTGGGATTGCCTTGATGCCGTGATCTTCAAGCAGCGCCATCACCACGTCGGGCGGGCTGGGGGTCGCGATATCGATGTCGTGGGTTTCCATCTTACGGATGGCGTCTCGGACACAGCCGCCAACGAAGCGGACTTCCGCCCCCTTCGCTGTTAGGGCGCTTATCACGGATCGGACTCCAGGTGCCGTCATCCAGGGTTGTGGTGTCAGTTTTCCAGTCGGCACAAGTGGGGGAAGGGGGTCAGAGGGCGCTGCCATAACGCGCGCGCTTATTTAAACCCGCCGGGGACAATTTTCCCATCTTTGTAGACCGGGGTATGATAGTCGGTACCCGGTTCAGCCCCCGTGGTCACAGCGACGTAGGCTAAAATTGCCAACATAAACACCAGCCCGCTGCCGAACAGCCAAACCCATGGGCCTTCGGTCAGCGGCGGCAGGCCTTTATTGTCACGCCGTTTGGCAATTAAAAACCAGCCGAGATACAGCAACGTCGGCAACAGCAACGGCAACAGGTATAAAAAAAAGACTCTTATCATTCTGCACTCAAATATTCATACAAGTTGACCAATATCCCAGCCGTGACTCCCCAAATATAATAGTCACCGTAGGGCATCGCGTAAAACTCTCTATTCTCGCCTTCAACCTGGCGGGTATGGCGGTGGTGATTTTCTGGATTTAGAAGGAAGCTCAGGGGCACCTCGAACACCTCATCAACCTCACCAGGATCGGGCTCCATAGGGAAGGGCGGTTCTATTACACCGACCACGGGGGTAATCATAAAGCCCGTGCGAGAGATATAGTTTTCCAGCTGCCCAATCACATCAATATGATGGCGCGGAAGACCGACTTCTTCTTCGGTCTCGCGGAGGGCTGCATCTGTTGGTTCCTTGTCAGACTCCTCAATATGCCCACCCGGGAAGCTGATTTGCCCGGCGTGTTTGGCCAAGTGCGCCGTCCGTCGGGTGAACATGACGGTTAATTCGTCGGCATGATTGACGACGGGAATGAGTACTGCGGCAGGCGTTAGGTTGTCGGACTGGGCCATGCCAGGGTTCAGCATATAGTCGCCCCATTTTTTTGGCGCACCACTGGGGGCGCCTGCTTGGAAGCGTTCGGTAATCCATTCGCGTGTCAGCCGCCCATTCACTTAGTTATTCCCCTCACTTAGCAATTCTCCTTCTTCTTCTTCATCTAAAGTCCCCAGTGGAAAGAACTCTCCCGTGCTCCATACCCCAAATAGGCTTTCCCCATCAATGGTTTCTTCCACACCTAGATCAACGATTTCGTAATAGACTGGCCGGGTCAGGCGGGCCTTTAAATTATCCCGAACTGTTAGATAAGGAATGGGTTCATTTGTTTCAGGGTTGGTGGTTATAGACAGCGGATGATCGATATCCAGCGTCACAATTTCGTGAAGGTTGGTTCTCATACTTAAGGTTTGTTCAGGCCCTGGTTTTTCTACGCTAAGCTCAACCGCCAGGAAAGGAACATCTTCAACTTCGATTGTGCCCCGCTCTACCGGCGTGGTCATCCAATAGTTTCCTGTTGCGTCTTGGGAAAGGACCGAAGAAAATAATTTAACCAGCCCGAGACGATTGATTGGAGAACCCTGATAGTACCAAATACCATTGCGGTCGATGCGAATGTTAAAATCGCCGCACTGTTCGGGGCCGCCATTTGAGACGGGCAAATTATTAGTATCCGGCGTATCCTGGTTCATGCATCATAACCGGGCAATGTGAATGTGGAGACAGTACCGTGGAAGCTACCGCCAAAGAAGACAATAACATAGACTCCTCTGACGCGATGGTCGAGGCCATCGAGCAACTGGGCCAGACGATCGCAAAAGCCCGCGACGGAATTGGTCAGGTTATTTACGGCCAGCACGAGGTGATCGAAGAGACTTTGATCACTCTATTAGCTGGCGGCCATCTGTTGTTGGTCGGCGTTCCGGGCCTCGGGAAAACGCGGTTGGTGGAGACCTTATCCAAGGTATTCCACCTAGAAACCCGCCGGGTTCAGTTTACCCCCGATTTGATGCCGGCCGATATTTTGGGATCGGAAGTGTTGGAAGAATCGGAGGGTGGAAAGAGATCATTCCGCTTCATCAAGGGGCCGGTGTTCTGCCAGCTTCTTATGGCCGATGAAATCAACCGTGCCAGCCCGCGTACGCAATCCGCACTTTTACAAGCAATGCAAGAACACCGCGTATCTGTTGCGGGGCAATATCATGATCTGCCTTCGCCATTCCATGTCCTGGCGACGCAGAATCCGCTGGAACAGGAAGGCACCTATCCCCTGCCAGAGGCTCAATTGGACCGCTTCTTCATGCAGATCAATGTGAATTATCCCGATGTTGCAGCGGAACGCCAAATCTTGGAAGCGGCAGTGGATGCAGATATAAACGCCGTATCGAGCGTCATGAGTTCTGATGATCTCATTGCGGCGCAAAATCTTGTTCGTCGCATCCCGGTGGGCGATAGCGTGGCCGACGCCATCTTGCGCCTGGTCCGTAGTGGCCGACCGGAGACCAGTGAAATTCCAGGGGTGCAACAACACGTATCTTGGGGTCCAGGTCCCCGCGCCAGTCAGGCTCTTATGCTCGGCGTCCGTGCACGGGCGGTGATTTCAGGTCGCTTGGCGCCTTCGGTCGATGATGTGCTGGCATTATCTCATCCTATTTTGAGACACAGGATGGCATTGAACTTCGCCGCCCGCGCCGAAGGGGTCGCTCTAGAGACGGTAATTGACAGATTGTGTGAGGATATCGCTTAACCGTTAGGGACGTCATGGCTCATCCAAATATCGATATTCATCATAGAGCTGAAGAACTGGCGGCAGGATTGCCGCCTCTATTGGTTGCGGCAGAGCGGGTTGCGACCACAGTCTCGCAAGGCGTTCATGGCCGTCGCCGTATCGGGCAGGGTGAATCCTTTTGGCAATACCGGCATTACGACATTGGCGATTCAGCACAACTGATCGACTGGCGGCAATCGGCGCGGTCTGATCATGTTTACGTCCGCGAAAATGAATGGGAAGCGGCGCAAAGCGTTTGGCTGTGGCGGGATGGATCAAACTCCATGCAATATCGCTCCGACGATGCGCTGCCGACAAAGCGGGAACGGACGGACCTATTGTTGTTGGCGGTGGCGTCGCTGTTGGTTCGGGGCGGAGAATTCGTCGCGCTTTTGGGCTCAGGCAGGTCACCGTCTACGGGGCGGGCGACACTGAACCAATTGGCAACATTATTCGCCCATGACGACACGCCCCACGTTAGTGTGCCGAGTTACGAACTCATCGCCCGCTACGCGCGGGTTGTAATGATTGGTGATTTCCTATCGCCTTTGGCGGAAATAAAGCCGGTAATCGAAGCCTATTCCACGCAAGGAATTCGCGGCCATATGGTCCAGGTAATGGACCCCGCTGAAGAAGCCTTGCCCTTTGAGGGCCGAGTTCGCTTCGAAGGGATGGAGGACGAAGGTGGTGTATTGATCGGTCGAACCGAATCGGTGCGCGATGAATATCAAGAGGTGCTTGAGAGTCATAACCGGGGACTAAGAGGGCTGTGTGAATCTGCTGGATGGAGCTTCGCCCGGCACCGCACCGACCATGCGCCAGAGCCTGCGCTATTGGCTTTGTTCATGCTGTTGTCGCAACCGGTGGGGAGCTAAACTTTGCTGGCGCTAGGTTCCTTTTCGTTTGTTGTTCCCTGGGCTTTGGCAGGACTCGCGGCAATTCCGATCATTTGGTGGATTCTCAGGGTCACACCGCCGGCACCCCGGCGTGTGGCGTTCCCACCGGTACGCCTGTTGTTGCGAATTTTGAACCGCGAAGAAAGTGCAGCCAAGGCACCATGGTGGTTGTTGCTACTGCGTATGCTGCTTGTGGTCTGCGTCATTTTGGGGGCAGCCCATCCATTGCTGAATGCGGCCGATGAACTTCAAGGGGAAGGCCCGCTGATCTTGGTAGTGGACGACGGCTGGGCGGCAGCTGCTAATTGGAAGGGACGGCAAAATATGCTGCTGAGCCTGGTCGATCAGGCCGAACGTAACGGCCGGCCCGTGATAATTCTGACCACGGCGCCTGATGGAACAAAACGCGACGAGACCACACTCCACGTGTTGCAAGCGGTGGAGGCGCGTCGGTTTGTCCAATCTTTGCAACCAAAACCCTGGCCGACAGAGCGCAAAGCCGTGCTGAAAACCTTAGTCCAGAATGAAACCTTGAAAAAAGGCAAGAGGGGCCACGTGGTTTGGCTCAGCGATGGCCTTCAGGGTCCCTCAACAGATGCTTTCATTCAGGTTCTGGCGGAGCTCGGCGACGTGACTGTTGTTCGGGATTCTGCTGATTTTGTTCCGGTCGTTCTGCGTCCACCTGTATCGAAAGGCACGGGGCTGAATTTGACTGCGGTGCGCCCTGTGTCCGATGGGGCCGTGACATATAAACTGTTGGCGTTTGGTCAAGATGGTCGTGCGCTTGCGCGGGAACCGCTGACCTTCGCTGAGGGAAAACAGACCGCCAGCGTCCACCTGGAACTGCCCCCAGAACTGCGCAACCGGTTGGCGCGGTTCGATATTGAGGCGCAATCGACAGCAGCATCCCATGTCTTGGTGGATGAGCGCTGGCGGCGGCGGCCGGTTGGAATTCTTGACCGGGAGGCCGGGCTTTCGGACCAGCCGTTGCTCAGCGGCCATTATTATTTAAGGCGTGCCCTTAATCCGTTCACCGAAGTTCGCACGGGAACGACTGAGAAATTGTTGGGGCGGCAATTGGCGGTTCTGATCCTGGATGACCCTGGCCTGATTGGTCCTGCGGAGCGGAGAAAGATTTCAGCTTGGGTTGAACTTGGGGGAGTCATGGTTCGGTTTGCCGGGCCCAGGTTGTCACAAGACAAAGATACCTTGTTGCCGGTCAAATTGCGCCAAGGGGACCGCATACTGGGCGGCGCCTTGTCTTGGCAGAAACCGGCGCCCTTGGCTCCCTTCGGCGTTAACAGCCCGTTTCATGGATTGGCCATTCCCAAGGATGTTCGCGTTCGGCGTCAGGTTCTGGCGCAGCCATCGCTAGATTTACCAGAAAAGACCTGGGCTCGACTTGCCGATGGAACACCTTTGGTTACTGCTGAAAAGCGCAAGCGGGGGTGGATTGTCCTGGTCCACACCATGGCCAATACCGGGTGGTCTAATCTGCCTTTGTCCGGATTGTTCGTTGATATGCTTCGGCGTTTGGTCACGCTAAGCCAAGGTGTCGTGTCCAAACCCGGTGGGCCGCCCCTACCGCCTGTTTTGATCATGGACGGCTTTGGCCGATTGGGGTCGCCGAGCGCAAGCGTTACGGCAATTGCCGGGGCCGAATTTGCTAAGACCGTCCCTTCACCGAAGCATCCTCCTGGGTTCTATGGTGAAGAGGCTGAGCGCCGTGCCCTAAACCTGTCGGCCCAGTTGGCGGACCCGAAACCCTTGGATGTCGAAGCTGAAGGCGTTCGTGAAGATGTCTACGGTGATCGCCACGAAGTTGATCTCAGGCCCTGGTTGTTGGGGGCTGCCTTGATCTTGGCGGTTATAGACTTGGCTATTAGCTTGGCGCTGCGGGGGCTATTGACGGTTTCTTCTGCGACTGCGGTGTTTGTGATTCTGGTCGTGAGTAGTCATCCGGGCTGGGCTCAAAGCAGTGAGTCGTTCGCGAAGAAGGCAAGCCTGAAGACGAGCATCGCCTATATTAAATCCGGGTTGAAACAGGTGGATTCTACATCCCACTCAGGCCTCTCGATGTTGAGCCTGATTGTCGAGCGGCGGACGGCCGCGGAATTAGGGGAGCCCATAGCAATTGATCCTGCCACCGATGATCTCTCATTCTTCCCCCTGATTTACTGGCCGGTTACCGGCAGGCACGCCAATCCGTCTCAGGCCGCTGTGTTGCAGTTGAACGAATACCTGAGAGGCGGCGGGACGATCTTATTTGATACGCGGGATCATCAGAACGGGCGAGAAGCCGAAACCATGCGCCGATTGGCGTTGGTTCTGGATATTCCTCCTGTACAACCCGTGCCGTCCAATCATGTTCTCACCCGGTCGTTTTATTTAATGCGGGAATTTCCCGGCCGCATCACCGGCGGGCGGATCTGGATCGAACGGGCAGGTGCCAGGATCAACGATGGCGTGTCATCGGTTGTGGTTGGCAATCACGATTGGGCTGCAGCCTGGGCCGTCGATGGGTCGCAGCAGCCATTATTCCCGGTGATCCCGGGTGGCGAACGTCAGCGCGAACTGGCCTTTCGCTTCGGCATAAATTTAGTGATGTACGTGCTGACCGGAAATTATAAATCCGATCAGGTTCATGCGCCGGCCATTCTGGAAAGGCTGGGCCAATGAACGGGATGATTAGTTTCTCACCGCTGTTTCCATGGCCGTTACTGGCAGGGATTGCTGTTATTGCGTTGGCATTGCTGATCATTGGATTGGTGCGTGGGGGAAGAGGCATTGCCTTTCGTGCGGCGACATTGGCGGTGCTGATTTTAGCCTTAATGAACCCCAGAATAGTAAATGAAGATCGCAAGTTACAACCCGACATTGCGTTGATCGTGGCCGATCAATCCGGCAGTCAATCTGTCGGCAAGCGGCGCGCCCAAACGGATGCCGCAGTAAAAGCCATCAGCTCATCGCTTTCCCAATACAAAAACTTGGAAACCCGCGTAATTCGTCTCGACGACAAAAAAGGGGCGCGGAAAACAGAAGCAGGAACGCGTTTGTTTAGCACGCTGGAGCAAGCCATGACGGATGTCCCGGCCGAGCGCTTTGCTGGCGCAGTCATTGTTACCGATGGGCAAATTCACGACGTGCCGGAAAAATCTGATCGTCCGTTGGCAGCGGGGCCGTTGCATGTGTTACTGACCGGGTCGCGCGAAGAAAAAGACCGTAGATTAATTGTAGAAAATGCCCCGGGCTATGGGATTGTCGGCCAAAAGGTTACGGTGGTTTTCAAGGTCCAGGATAGAGGAGAAAAATCCGTTAGTGGTAAATCCACCTGGGTCAAGGTCCGCCGTAACGGTGTCGAAAAAGAAAGCGTGTTGGTGACCATTGGTAAAAGCCTACCCTATACCTTTGAGCTGGAACATGCCGGGCAGACTCTTCTGGAACTGGAGGTTGATGCCCAAAAAGACGAACTCTCAACTGTAAATAATAAAAGCGTGGTCTCTATCAACGGTGTTCGGGACCGCCTGAAGGTCCTATTGGTCTCTGGTCAACCCCATGCCGGAGAGCGAGTTTGGCGAAACCTTTTGAAGTCCGACCCAGCTGTCGAACTTGTTCATTTCACAATCTTGCGGACGCCGGAAGAAAATGATTTTACGCCACTTCGCGAACTGGCATTGATCTCCTTCCCGGTGACGGAATTGTTTGAGGTTAAACTGCCGGAATTTGATATGATCGTGTTCGATCGCTATACCATCCGCGATATCTTATCGCCGACGTATTTCATCAACATAGAAAACTATCTTCGTGATGGCGGCGCGGTCATGCTTGCCGTCGGTCCTGGATTTGCTGGCGATAACAGTTTGTTTCTAACGACCCTGGGTGCAGTGATGCCGGGCCAGCCGACCGGTAAGGTTTTAGAGCAAGGTTTTAAGCCTGGGTTCAGTGAAAAAGGCAAACGCCATCCGGTAACGGCCCCCCTTCGAAACCCTAGCGGAAAGATCGATTGGGGGCGTTGGTTCCGTCATGTGGATGTCAAAGCAGCGCGTGGGACGACCTTGTTGAATGGCGTCGATAAGAAACCATTATTGATCCTGGACCGGGTCGGCAAAGGCCGGATCGCACAGTTGATGAGCGATCATATCTGGCTCTGGTCGCGCGGCTTCGAAGGCGGCGGTCCACATGCGGCATTATTGCGGAGATTGGCTCATTGGCTGATGAAGGAACCAGACCTGGAAGAAGAACGCCTGACGGCTAAAGTCAATGATGATCGGATTACAATAGAGCGCCGAAGCTTAGAAGTGTCACCGCCGCAGGTCACGGTCACATCACCATCCGGCAAGCCCAGAAAGATTGAGCTTAAACCAGCCGGAGAAGGAATTGCGCGGGCCGAATTTACGGTTGATGAATCGGGGCTGTTCCGTATCAATGATGGACGGCTATCAACGCTCGCTGCGGTTGGGCCTTCTAATCCGCTGGAATTGGCTGACTTGCGTGCGACTGATGAATTACTGGCCCCCGTCGCCCGTGCCACCGGCGGCGGTATGAACTGGATAACAAACGGCCTCCCAACCGTACGGCGAACCAAGACAGACCGGGATACATCTGGCAAAGGTTGGATCGGGCTGCGCCGCAATGGCGCGTTCGTGGTTTCCGGTGTAACACAGATTCCCCTCGTGACTGGATTTGTGATACTTGTCCTGTTGCTTGGGGGATTAACCGCTGCCTGGTGGCGCGAAGGCAAATAACTTTTCATTTATTGAGAGGATTTCTATGGGACGGCTGATTGATGGCGTTTGGCAAAACGAAGACAGAGTTAAAAAACAGGATGGCGGACAGTTTATTCGTAAAGAAAGCGTGTTTCGAGATTGGATAACGGCAGACGGCTCGTCTGGTTTTAAGGCAGAGCCTGGGCGGTATCACTTGTATGTTTGCCTGGCGTGCCCGTGGGCGCATCGGACGATGATCTTCCGTAAGCTCAAGAAGTTGGAAGATGTCATTTCTGTCTCCGTCGTTGATGTGCTTAATTTGGAAGAAGGCTGGTCATTCCATGGCGATATGCCGGGGTGCATACCGGACACGGTCAATGACGCCGAATTCCTACACCAAGTCTATACCAAGGCCGATCCAAAAATTACCAGCAAGGTGACCGTGCCGACTTTGTGGGACAAGCAGAAACAGACGATTGTGAATAACGAGTCGTCTGAAATAATCCGCATGTTCAACAGTGAATTTGGCGAATTTACAGACAGTGATCTGGACTTCTATCCCGAAGACCTGCGTTCGGAAATTGATGCGGTCAATGACCGGGTTTTGCCCACCGTGAACAACGGCGTCTATCGCACCGGATTTGCAACATCTCAGGAGGCCTACGAAGACTCGTTTTGGGCTTTGTTCGAAACCTTGGATTGGCTCGAAGAACGGCTTGCAGGCCAGCGCTATCTAGCTGGAGACCGAATTACCGAAGCCGATTGGCGATTGTTCACGACCTTAGTTCGATTCGATGTTGCCTATCACGGCCACTTCAAGTGCAATCGAAAGCGGATAATTGATTATCCAAATTTGTCGGGGTATCTGCGCGAGTTGTATCAAGTCCCAGGCATCGCCGAGACGGTGGATTTCGACCATATCAAAGCGCACTATTATGGTGCGCAACGCTCCGTCAATCCGACCGGGATAGTGGCAGTGGGACCGGAATTAGATTTTATAGTGCCACATGGAAGAGGTGCCTTATGAGGACTATTCCGAATGGAACTCGACGTACCATTCCATGTCTTCGACTTCCATCGGGTAGCCCCCATCTTCGGTCGGCTTAAGCAGGTTTTCGGGTTTTACCTTGGCGATGGTTTCTTGCAAAAGAACCGCTAAATCCATGCTCAAATCGCATTTCCAACATAGTGTGGTCACCGCCTTAGCGTTACCAGTGTTGAGCATTTTAGAGACACCTTTCAATGGTATCTCGGACAGGTGAACCAGGGCATACCGGACATAGGAATTGTCTTTTTTACTCAGCGCCTTTCGGATGTGTTTTTCTGTCAGCTCACCCGCCTTAAAAGCTTTTTCCGCACGTTCTTTTGCCGACTCGTGGGGAACGGCATTTTCTGTAAGTTCACCGCTATCGATGCGTTTGCGTACGGTTTTTCGGATTTCCTCGACCAAGTCTTCACGCAAATTATTTCGTTCGATCAGCATGTCCACAAGCGATGCGCTAACAAATGAAGCAACGCGTTTCATGATCCGAGAGGAAAGACTTTCGCGCTTAACAATGGGCTCATGCCAGCCGGGTTTGTTGGGTGCTTCAGTGACAATTTTATCCAGGGTTTCTTCCCGAATTTGCGCACTTTCATTTGCCAATAAAGTCGCAACCGCTTCCTCATCCATGGTTTCCGCGATGGCATCGGCGACCGAGCTATTAAGGTTGCCGCGCTGCGATAGGGCGACTAAGGCACCGCCTTTGAGTCCGCCTGCGATAATTTCAAGCAGGTCGCGGTCACTCAACATGGGTGAATATTCAAGAATGGGTGCCGCGACGATTTCTTCAACGTCTTCGGCGAGACGGCGGACGATGCGATGCGGAATATTATCCGCATGTTTCAACTCGTCAGCGACAAGGGATCGAACCAAAGGCAAGTTGTCTTGTGCCAGGACTTCTAAAACTTCTATGGCGAGGGTCGTCAGTTTGTCTGTTTGATCGTCGCTCAAGTTCGGGATCAGACGCCCGATCTTGCGGGCCAGTTCACACCGGACATCTTCATCTTCGTCTTTGGCCAGAATAACGTCGGCTTGAAGCGGTGTGCCATCATTATCGGCGACCTCGCGGCGGACTTCAGGGGCCTTGTCATTAGCGAAGTAATAAAGCAGTTCAGGCTCTAGATCCTCGTGCGAGGCCAACTGTCGACGTGCGTCAAGCGACCCTTTTTGCGCAACGACCTTTGCTTCTTCATAGGAGGGGCGCGAGCCATCGTTTTTGGTACGTTTTTTGGTCTTTCGCTTATTTTTTTTGCCCAGGACCCAGGATAGCATAAGGAATCTCCAGCATTTTTGCCGCCGATAGAATTTTGGTTCCAATCACGAGTTTCCACAATAGGATGACGCGCATGCATGTCGAGAGTCAATGCGTTCGACGGTGCCTTGTTAGAATTTCCCCATCGTTGTTAAAATGCTAATCAGATAAATCTAAATACCCAAGGATCTGGAGACCGGAAAATGCCCTTCGTTCAACGTGACGCCAACGGCCAAATTGTCGCTGTTTATTCTGAGCCCGCGCAGGGTTTAGTGGAGATGCCGGCTGATGATCCCGATCTTGAGAGTTTTCTTTTTAAAGGAGATGACGACGCCCAACAGCGCCGTGACCTTATTGAATCTGATCTGGGGTTGGCGCGGGTTCTTGAGGATTTGATCGATCTGCTGATTGAGAAAGGCGCCTTCCGGTTCACCGATTTACCTGACGTCGCGCAGAATAAATTGCTATCCAGACGGGGCTTACGTAAGGAATTTTCCTACGTGGAATCGCTGTTTGGCACCGATGATGAAGAACTTCCCGAAGATGGCGATGGCGGCGGCTTTCTTTAATCCTGTTCTGAATCGGGTTTCCAGACCAGTACCGGGTTCCGTGCGGCTAAGGTTTCATCCAAGCGACGGCGGGGGGTGAGTTTAGGCGCTTCGGTAAAGAACGCGACGTCTCCAGCCTTGGCCTTGGCAGCCAATTCCGTCATCGTTTTAACAAACAGGTCCAATGTTTCCTTGCTTTCGGTTTCGGTGGGTTCAATCAGCAGTGCCCCGTGGACCACCAACGGAAAATACATGGTCATTGGATGGAAACCTTGATCGATCAGCGCCTTGGCGAAGTCCAAGGTCGTAACGCCGGTGCCTTCAAGGAAGCGATCATCGAACAGCGCTTCATGCATGCAGGGGCCTTCGAACGACGCGCTCAGAGTATCTTTTAATTTCGCAAGTAGGTAATTGGCAGACAGCACCGCGTCGCCTGAAACCTGCGCCAGTCCATCACTGCCGAGACTCATCATATAAGATAGTGTTCGCGACAGCATGCCAAACTGACCGTGGAAGCCTTTTACGCGGCCAAAGGGATGCGCATCGGGACGGTCGTCCTGTTCGATCAACTCAAAACCATCGGGTCCATGAATGACATAAGGTAAGGGCGCGAAAGGTGCCAAGGGCTCTGATAGAACCACAGGTCCGCTGCCGGGACCGCCACCTCCATGGGGGGTGGAAAATGTCTTGTGCAGGTTCAAGTGCATGGCGTCGATGCCAAGATCACCCGGTCGCACGCGGCCAACAATGGCGTTAAAGTTCGCGCCGTCACAGTAAAAATACGCGCCGACGTCATGTACAGCCTTGGCGATTTCTATAATTTCATTTTCGAACAAGCCGCAGGTGTTGGGATTGGTTAGCATGATTGCCGCGACGTCTTCGTCCAACAACTCTCGCATGGCCTGAATATCGACCCTTCCCCGGTCGTCTGCGGGAATGGATGCGACTGTGTAGCCGCAAGCATGCGCACTTGCCGGGTTCGTACCATGGGCGGAATCGGGCACCAGAACACGCTTGCGGGGATTGCCGGAAGCTTCCAATGCAGCGCGAATGGTCATAAGCCCGGTTAATTCACCATGCGCACCAGCGGCAGGCGAAAGCGCCACAGCAGGCATACCGGTTAAGGTCTTCAGCCATGTCGCGCAAAGGTCCATGAGTTCAAGCGCCCCTGGCACGGTTTGCGTGGGTTGAAGCGGGTGCAGGTCGCCCAACCCTGGCAGTCGAGCAACCTTCTCATTCACCCGCGGATTATATTTCATGGTGCAGGATCCCAGCGGATAGAAGCCGCTGTCGATGCTATAGTTCTGCTGGCTGAGGCGGAGATAATGGCGCACAACTTGCGGTTCTGACAGACCAGGCAGGCCGATGGAGTCACGACGTTCCAGGCCTCCCAATTTCGGTGCGTGATCTGGAATTGTAGGGACATCCACGCCTGATGCTCCCGGGCTATCTTGTTCAAAGATTAGGGCTTCCTCAAACCTAAGGCCTTGATGTCCCGTCAAAGTGGTTTGGAAATCGTTCATTTCAAGACCTCCATCAGTCCATCAATAAGCGCCTGCATATCCGCATCAGTCGTGGTTTCTGTTGCCGCGACCAGCAGAAGGTTTTCAAGCTCAGAGTCACTTGGATAAAGCCGTGAGACAGGGACGCCCCCTAGCAGGTCTTTCGCAGCAAGCTCATCGATAACGCCTGCGGCGGGTCCGGGCAGTGCGATTGTGAATTCGTTGAAGAAGGTGTCATTGAGGATCGAAATGCCAGCAACGGCGCTCAATCTCTCCGCCAGTTGAACAGCGCGGGCATGGTTCAACTTTGCTATTCCAGTAAAGCCAGCTTCTCCCAGTTGACTCAAGTGGATGGTAAAAGCCAATGCGCACAGGCCAGCATTGGTGCAGATGTTGCTCGTCGCTTTTTCTCGGCGGATGTGTTGTTCGCGGGTTGATAGGGTCAGTACGAACCCGCGCCGACCATCGGCATCCACGGTTTGGCCGACCAATCGACCGGGCAGTTGTCGCAGAAACTTTTGCCGTACCGCCATCAGGCCAACGGTCGGACCGCCAAACCCAGCACTGTTGCCGAGAGATTGACCTTCCGCCGCGACAATATCGGCACCCATATCACCGGGTGATTTTACCGCGCCCAGTGAAAAGATTTCGGTGACGATTACAACCAGCAGCGCGCCCTTATCGTGACACGCTTCGGACAGGGGGCTCAGGTCGCGAACGTGGCCGAAAAATCCAGGGTTCTGGACGACCACGCAGGCGGTCTCCTCATCGATTAGGGAAATAATATCTTCGTCACCATTTTGATCAGGCGCACAAGCAATCATATTGCTGCCCATGAACCGGGCCGATGTTTCTGTGACTTCACGGTAATGCGGGTGCAGTGCGCCGGATAAAATCGCTTTGTTTCTTCGCGTGACGCGTTGCGCCATCAGGACCGCTTCAGCGCACGCCGTAGCACCGTCGTAAAGCGACGCGTTGGCTACTTCCATGCCGGTCAACATCGTCACTTGGGTTTGGAATTCGAACATCGCCTGCAAGGTGCCTTGCGAGACCTCTGGTTGATAGGGCGTGTAGGCAGTCAGGAATTCCCCACGTTGGATCAGATGATCCACGGCAGCCGGAATATGGTGCCGGTAGATGCCGGCACCCAGGAACGACGGAACATTTGAGGGGCTGAGATTTTTATTTGCCAACGACCTCAACGCGGTCTCCACAGTTTGCTCATCCACAGAGTTAGGCAGGTCCAGCGGCCCTTTTAAGCGCGCCGCTTCCGGCACATCGCAGAACAAATCTTCTATCGAGCCTGCGCCAATGACGTCGAGCATCTCGCGCCGGTTGGTATCGGTCAGTGGCAAATAACGCATTAGTCTTATCCTTCCGCAAATGCCTTGTAGGCAGCTTCGTCCATCATTCCATCCATATCAGAGGCGTCGGTGATGGTTATTTTGAAGAACCAGCCGTTCCCCATGGGATCAGAATTTACCAGCCCGGGTTCATCATTTAAGGCCTCATTTACCTCCGTGACTTCGCCGCTGACGGGGGCATAGACTTCGCTAGCGGCCTTAACCGATTCGACAACAGCACCTTCGTCACCTTTCTTTAACGCCTTTCCAACTTCTGGTAGTTCGACAAAAACAACATCGCCCAGTTGCTCTTGCGCGAAATCGCTGATGCCCACGGTGGCTGTGGTGCCTTCAACTCGAACCCATTCGTGTTCTTCGGTATATTTTAATTCAGCCATTTGTCTGATCTCCTTATTTAAAATACTGGTGGGGGACGAAAGGCAGCGCCACGACTTCGCCGGGCAGCGCCTTGCCTCGAACTTGAAAATTAACGGGCGTTCCTGCTTTGGCATGGGCAGCTTCCACATACCCCATGGCCACGGGGCCGCCGACGCTCGGGCCGAACCCGCCGCTGGTGACTTCACCGATTGTCTTGCCGGCGAGGTCTGTGATCTCTGTATGGGCACGGGCCGGGGCTTTACCTTCAGGCTTAAGCCCGACGCGTTTTCGCAGGGGCCCGTCTGCCAATTGTTGGAGGATGATATTAGCACCGGGAAAACCGCCTTCCGCGCGCCGACGTTTGGAGATGGTCCAATTTAGTCCGGCCTCAATAGGCGTGGTCACGGTATCGATATCGCTGCCATACAGGCACAGCCCTGCTTCGAGGCGGAGCGAATCCCGGGCACCGAGCCCAATGGGTGCCACCTCAGGCTCGTAAAGCAACCGCCGGGCTAAGCGTTCCACATGTAAAGCCGGGACCGAAATCTCAAACCCGTCTTCGCCGGTGTAGCCGGATCGGGTCACGTCGCATTCTATGCCCCCCAGAACCAAGGTCTGGGCGCTCATAAATCCCATTTGAGCGGCATCAGGGACAAGCCGGCTGAGAACAGTTACTGCAGCAGGACCCTGCAGGGCTAAAAGTGCGAGGTCTGGCTTTATCTCCAACGTATAGGCATCGCCAAGTTGCTTAGATATATGTGCGAAATCGGCTTCTTTGCAGGCCGCGTTGACCACCAGAAACAGGTGGTCTTCGTGGCGCGTTACCATCAAATCATCGAGCACACCGCCTTGGTCATTGGTTAGCAAAGTATAGCGAACCCGGCCTTTGGCAAGTGCCACAATATCCCCGGGGACAAGCGTTTCCATCGCCTTTTCAACACCTGGTCCACGCAAAACCGCTTGGCCCATATGCGAGACATCAAACAAGCCGGCTTGGGTGCGGGTGTGCGTGTGCTCAGCAATTATACCCTGGTACTGCACCGGCATGTTATAGCCGGTAAAGGGCACCATGCGCGCACCCAGTTCCTGGTGCAAAGCTGCCAAAGGCGTCTGTTTTAAGGGGGCATCGTTTGTGTTTGATTTCGTGTCGGACACCAGGTTCTCCATCAAAAGGTTGCGCATTACTGGCTGTTAAACCAGCGAACGCCCCCTCTGTCTTTTGAACCTGAAAGATTCCTCGGGTATCTAGCAGAACCCACGAGTTACATCTTCGGTGAAGCATCCATCTCGGCGGGTGCTTGCTTTCCAGAGTCTCATCCCATTGCGGTCCGTTTGCCTGAGAGTTTCCGGGGCGGTTGCTCCTTCGGCGCCGACTTTGCCTCCTTGCGATAAGGCTCGATCAGTCTCTCCCGCAATGGTCAACTGAGAATTTTCGGCGGACTGCATTCGACCAAATGCATCTACCACGATCAGTGTAGCCGTTCAGCGGGCTACGTCAATATTACAACCCTTGCTGTTTGCGTGTTTTATTCAGCTGTTTCCGATTGAACTGAAGTTGTTCGCGGGTTAACTGAAAGCCGAGAAATATGGAGAAATCCGCGAGCCTTTCGTTTGGCTGCAATTTTAGGACGAGCGTAATTGGCTTTTCTCGGATGGGTACATCAATGTGTTTATCCGGAAATTTAACCAGCAACGGGATGATTTTTTTCTCAAGCGGGGTTTCGTCAGATCTCACAACGCCGATGAAATAATCTAACGTCGCAGTCTTCGAGGCACCTTTGCCTAAATTCCGACGTGCCTTAATGATCGGCGATAAACGGACGGCCAGGGTTCGGGGTACCTCGCTAAGCTTTCCGACTGCCCCCTTTTCCCGCCGGATGGAGCAACCGACGAAGTACTCGGTGATTTTCCCGGCATAAAGGATATCAAATTTATCGCGCCCGGCCCCAGGTCTAAAGACAGTCTTTTCCCGAAGGTCACCTAAAATTTGGATGTTTGGACATCCTGAGCCTGTCCGGGTTAGGGGCGCTTTCTTATCAGACTTATCTGAACCGAACAGAGAACACCCAGCTACCGCAGAAGCCAGAACCAAGAAAAGGCTGATCTTAACGGCTCGGCTGAATCTCCAGTTTATAGGCATACTATGGCCAAGCCTAATTCCAAACATGGTCAAAGGGAATTATGGGAACCGTCGCAGATAGGAGTTTTGGAGGTTTTGCAGCCGCACAAGAAGACCTTTTTGGTTTCCTCAGCCGTAAAGACGACGGGCTTGATATCTGTTCCCTTGTGCTCGCCATCGCAGAACGGCTGAGTTTTACTGAGACCACAAGCACACCATGCATATTTTTGGCCCTCGGTTAATTCTGCAGCATAAGGAAATTCTTGAGCGACAACGGGTTTATCCATAACTAAGTATCTCACTTTATTGTTCAATTCTGGTGTCACTCTAAAGGAGCGTCGTTAAGCGCACAAGACGCTCACTGACCACCAAAAAACCTCAATTTTTACTTGGATTTATCCAGCCTGATCAATGTTGCCGCTAATTTTCCAAGCGCGCGGGTTCGTCCCCAGGCATTCTGAATATGTTCCGCAATTTTAAGACCGCGCTGCCAGGTTTTCCAGGCAGCGTCATTTTCTCCGTGTCTTAAGTGAACCAAAGTCAGGTCGCCAAACATCCAAACTTGGCTCAGCCGACTTTTAATTTCCTCAGTAGCTATATCAGCCATGGCATTGATAACCCCGGCTCGGTCGTTCCCAGACAACCGGCGCAACTGTCCGGCAATGGTCCAAAGCGTTTCGGCGCGTAATCGCTTGTCCTTTATGGTATTGGCGAAGGCGGCGGCAGCGTCCAGTTCGTCGGTGTTTTTACGGACGCGGCCTATCCAGGATTGGGTAAGGGCTATCCGGCTGATGGCATAATCCCGCGCAAAGGGCTTTTTGATTTCGTTCGCCGCATCGCGGGCCAGGCCCAGCGTTTTAAGCGCGTCACCAAATTTTTTTGAAGCTTCTTGGGCGGCGGCAATACGTGCCAGAACAACAGATTTATACCGTAAAGAATCGATTTCTTGAGCGGTTTCCAGTGCTAGAAATGCGTCACCAGCCTTTGCTTGTGCTGTTGCAGTGCTGACCAAAACGGGCGTGCGTTCATTTTTCCGCCCCATATCTTTCAGCACATCCAGGGCACGATCCGCCGCGCCGATTTCGGCCCAGGCAGTCGCGACATAACCCAGTGCGGTTTCACGTTGTTGGGTATCTGGGAGGCTGTTGGCCAAGGCCTCTGCACGGGCCAACGTACTTCGCGCCCCAGGGCCGTCGCCGGTACGGCTTTGAATGACGGCACTTTTGCCAAACAAGGCCGCCTTTTTTAACGGATCAGGCACGGCGTCGATGAGCAATAATAATTCGGTGATGCTTTTCCCCGCAGCATCGTTGGAGCGGACGGCCTGAATTTTTGAAATCGCGGCGAAGGCTTCAGCCCGGCGAATGAGATCTGGAATGATTTTGGCGGCGCGTGCAGCTTCGTCGTCGCGGCCTTCGGACGCTTGGGCTTGCGCAATATTGCGAAGCGCAACCATGATCAAACGAGGGTCAGCGATTCTTCGGACCGTGCTCATGGCTTCTTTGGCCAGGCCCAGCCTCGCCTGGGCCACTAGCAATTCGCCCAATGCCCAGTCTCGCATTTCTGGCTTGAAGATGGCTTTCGATGATTCCATCGCCTCTGTCAGCAAACACCTTGGCGACGGCTTTTTGAAACAAGCGGCTTTATCTCGCGTCGGGTCGGCAACTTCTGTCTCACCCGCCTCGCCAATAAGTTCACGTGTCGCCTTTTGCTTTAATAACGCCTGACGCGCGACTTTGATGGACGTCGCCTTGGCGTTCTTTAGGCGATTAAGAAGCGCATCGACTTTGTCTTCGGTTTCAAGCTGATCGGCAAGTTGCTGCGTTATTCGGTTGCTCGATTTAATGCCGCGAATTTTCTGGTAGGCATGAACGGCTTTAAGTGTTTTCGGTCCTACAAGGCCATCCAATGGGCCTTTATAGAGGCCGATTTTACGCAACACCTTTTGGACGCGTAAAATAAGCGGGTCAATGATGTCGGTACGATCCGGTGCGATGGCAGGCAAATTGGTGCCGGTCCGGGCCGCTTGGCTGAACTCCGGCGCAAGAATGATCGTTGCAAGAAGAATAGCCGCCGCATTGTATCTAATAATTCGTTTCATTCTTTTTCTGCTGGTTGCGCCACACGGTGTCTGCGGGCTTGATATCATAGCAGATATAACCCCACTCTTGCCACTGCCTGCACCTATCGCCTATGACACGGATTAGAACCTGCGGAAAAGAACCCTGCGATCAATGACGGAAATCCAATGGCTGTTTACACGGAAGTCTCTGACGAGGACCTGATCGACTTTATCGCCGAGTACGACATCGGCGAGGTGCGGTCGTGTAAGGGTATTGCGGAGGGCATCGAAAATTCCAATTACCTGATGCATACGGATCAGGCCGCGTTCATTCTGACGCTTTATGAAAAACGCGTGGACCCTGAGGATCTACCATTTTTTCTCGTGGGATCCTCTAGAGTCGACCTGCA
>JGI24914J38485_101000_pt1 | contig 42520 bp, 38 predicted proteins | sample LinPfosmplate2_FD_38485 | JGI IMG/M metagenome (IMG submission 38485) | reverse complement strand
TCGAGCTCGGTACCCGGGGATCCCACGTTCGACGCGTTTTTCAGATCCAACTGTCATGGCAGGAATACCTTATGGTGACCTGAGGCCATTCTAGTAGAAACCATCGGTTTCCCGAATAGTCAGCGTCTATAAAAATCTGTATCGGCCAAACAACTGTAAAAGACGCCTTTCAACTGAAAAAGCGAAACCGGGAATAATGCTAGAAGGAAGATCGCGCAACCAACAGGAACTGCGGATCAAGCGTCTGGAGTTCGGACCCGACTATTTGAGATTGAAGGGAGAGATAGGCGCCAATATCGAATTGATCTGTCCAGGGCATCCGATATCCAACTTCCACTAATCCCTCAACCCCGCTAGTCGCAAAATTAATTCGATCCTGATGTCGCAACACTCGGTTATTTGGGTCGATGCCGTAAGCGATATCCACATCAGCAGACCCGGAGTTGATACTGAGCGGTTGGGCAATTGTTAGCGAAACGCTGTCTCCGAGTTTAAAAACCTCACGGGTGCTTAAGCCCAACATCCAAGCACTGGAAACCAAGTCAGAGAAATTACTCAAAGATGAACCAGTCTCTGAACGAACTTCCGTATATCCTCCCGTCACCGATCCAACCAAAGCGGTTTGTGCCGAGAGCATTCGATAGCCTGAAAATCTGAGGAATCTTGTTTCGGCATGATCAACGGCAAAAGGCCCGCTCGCGGTTCCACCAAAAAGACTCTTGCCCTCTGATAACCATCCACCCTCAATAGTGGCGCCAAAATCCCCAAACTTGACGTGCGAGCCCGCCGTAATTTGAGATCCTTGATAATTATTGTCACTCGTATCATCGATATCTGAATATCTTAGATCAAAGCCTACGTCAGGCGTAGCGTCAAAAGCAATTAGGCTATGTACGCCATCAGCATCATAGTCCCCGAGACGGATTTTGCTATTCAAGAAACTGCTCGGATTTAAAAACCCTTTCAATGACATTGCAAGAAAGGGGTCAGACTCAGCCTTTGGAAGCACCCCAAACCCGAGGTGACTCTGAAGTCCTTGCTCATTCAAGGTGCTGACAAGTAATACAGGATCGGTCGCCTGATCCTTGTTAAATTGAGGGAGCGTAAATGAAAAAATTTGATGAGCAGATGATTGGCCAATCAAGGCGGGCGTTTTCCCACGCCGCCAATCAGAATAAAATGAACGGGCTGAATTAGTTGCGCCCTGCTCTTTCAGTGATGCTGAAAGATTCCAATTAAAATCCCGATTAAACTGATCAAAAACCAAGACACTCTCAAAAAATCCACTTCCTTTCAACGCATTGAAAAGGGGTGCTCCAACGGTAAGCCGACGCAAAGAAACCTCTGTTGAGGCCGCGTTATCCTCACTCGACGCCTCTTCTTCGGCAGGCTCGGCTGGACTCGCTGTCGTCCCCGCAGCCGATGGCGTATAGACGAGTCCAATGGGCGAATAAGCCCTTGTGGGATTAATTTTTCCCCAACCATATTTAGCATCTACTCCCGGCGCACCCATATCGGTCGCCGTTCGCTTGATCACCGCAACAATCTCCTCAGCCCTCAGATCTGGCCAACGAAAACGCAGGCCTGCCGCCAACGCGCTTACGCGCGGCGTTGCGAACGATGTACCCCAATAATCTGCAAATTGTGACGATCCCGTCGCCACCACATAATGCTGCGCCATATCACCGGCCTCGTTGCCAAATCCGAGCATCTCGTCTTCAGGACCCAAGCCGCCAACAATGATTCCTTTCCCGGACAAACCAGGCGCATGTCGGGCATCCCCAACGGGATAAGGCGCCCAGTCATTACCGGCTTGCATTACAACGACCTGATCGGCAACTGCGGTGGCCAGCATGGCCGCACCAGAAACGCCTGCGAGTGCCGCGTTTGAATGATTAATCACTCGGATGTTTGGATTTGCGGCAGCGGCCATGAGCGCGGCTTCGACCGCACTACCTGAGACTGACGTTGATCCCGTCGAAGTCTGAAGCGACAAGATCTTACTTTGGGGTGTCAGGGTCAGAATGATCTGGGCGACTGCCGTACCATGCGTTCCTTGTTCTGCGAGATCAACAAACGGGTTTTGACCGACATAACTTGCGCTACCTGGCACAAATAATGCCGGATTAAGGGCTGGATCCAACTGAACGCCGGTGTCCAAAACGGCCACGCCAATTCCGGCTATCGGAGCTGGAGCAGGAGGTGATGCTCCTACCTCTTCAACTTCTTCAACAACCGGGATCAAGAAATCCCCACCTCCGCCCTCCGCATACGCAAAGCCGGAATAAAAAATAAGCAAAGACGAAACAATCCATCCAACTGGGGTGCTGAAAAGTTTTTTCATTTGAAAAGAGTGGTTGCAGATCGACTCTTAGATCCATAAAAGAGCATATTTAGGCGCGGTTCGCAGCGCATGTTTAACATGTGACATGCTTAAAGCCGCGACGATTATAGCACTCAAAAAGACTGAAAAAACTAGAACGAAGGGGTTGAACTGATAGGGAATATCAAAAATCTGGGCGGCTAATAACCATCCAATCATCGACGCAGAAATCCCCGCGACTAGCCCTGCGATAAGCGATATCGTTAAAAACTCTGCGCCCAGGGCCATCATGATCCGCCGGCGATCGCACCCTAACACTTTCAGCATTGCAACATCTCGTACCCTCGCCTCATGACCGGACTGCATCACTGAGTAGAGCGCCACACTTCCTGCGGCAAGCGTAAAACCAAAAACCAGATTAAGTGTCAGGCCGACAAGATCCAGCAGGCGTCTGACCTGCTTAAGAATCGCGCCGATATCAATAATATTAATTGTCGGAAAAATTTGATTCAGCGACACGAGGGTATCCTGGTTCTGACCTTCGAGGCGAGTTGAACTCAAGTATGTATGCGGCGCATTAGCGAACACATTCGGCGGGAAGAGCACGAAAAAATTTGGATTGAAATTCTCCCACTGAACCTCTCGTATATTGACGATCAATGCATCAATCTCCTCAGTACCCACTCGCACACCAATCCGATCGCCAACCTTGACGCGCAAGGGTTCTGCCCAGCTTTGCGCTAGCGAAACGACCGGCTCGGTGGTCGTTGCATCCCACCACTCCCCGTCGACAAGTCGATTACCCTGAGGCAAATTATCCGACCATGAAAAATTTAAATTGCCATCAATGCGTGAAGCAGTCCGTGGGTCCGGGTATTCATCTACGCTGGGGATCGCGCCATTAATCGATACGAGTCGACCGGTGGCCATTGGGGTGAAAGACGGGGCCAAATTTACCCGCGTCGAAAAAAAATCTTTTAAAGCATTTTTCTCGTAATCCTGAATATTAGCGAAAAAAAAGTTGGGCGCATCATCCGGCGTTCTTGCTTCCCAAGATTCAAATAGTTGAACGCGAATGAGCGATAAAGTGATCAGTACCGTCAACCCAATGCCAAGCGCTGATATTTGAAAGGTGCTTGCCATTCTGTCCCGAAAAAGCCGGCCAAGTCCGAATCGCCAGGAAACGCCAACGCCTCGAGAAATTTTCCGCAACCCGGTCAACACAAAAGTGCTACATCCCATCATCGCGACAAGCACGCCAACGACAGCAAACAAAACTAATCCAACCAACGCTACCGAACGGGTTTGCGTGTAAGCCAGTATCAAAAAAATAATGATAGAAACGAGATGCCACACTCTATCGATACCCTGATACCGCGCCCGTTCAACTTTGCGAAGCACCTCTGTTGGGGAAACCCGGGTCAGGCGTGAGAGTGACGGAAGACTAAAACCCAAAAGCAAGATTGTGCCCAGCAACAGACCTATTAAACCTGAATTAATGTCTATCTCACCTAATTCGCTGGTAAAGAATTCACTCAGTATTGTCGACATTATTTCCTGAACAAAATAACCCAAGAGCATCCCGGCAAAACCCCAGAAAAGACTCAGGAGAAATAGCGTCTGACCGTAGATTAACAATACTTCCCGACTCGTTGCTCCAAAACAACGAAGCAGCGCGGCATGGCGTCGTCGGCGCTCTGTATATCGTCTTGATGCGACCGCAATTGAAATCCCTGCAATCAAGAGCGTCGCAAGGGTTGCCATTCCAATAAAGTCTCTTGATGTGGTGACAGTTGCCCCGACTTGCTCCTGAGCGGATTCAAGATCAATGATCGTATATTTTGGAGATGGCAAATCATCAACGATGTCAGCGAACTGCTCCACTACCTCCGAAGGGCCGGCAGCCAACAAGGCATAACGTGCGCGACTCGAAGGACCCAGAAGACCCGTTTCTTCAAGATCTGTAATGTTGGCCATCAGTCGCGGTGAAAAACTGAAGAACTGTCCTCCTCGATCTGGCTCATAGGTCAGCACAGCCCCCAATGTAAACGACTTTTCCCCGAGTTTTAATTGATCCCCAAGCGCTAAATCCATGGACGAAAGCACCCGGGCATCCACCCATAACTCGCCCCGGGCCGGAATTGCATGAGCGGTGACAGCACTTGGTCCGCTTTGAACTGTCTGAACCTGAAGTTCACCCCTCAAAGGATATCGATCACTGACTCCTTTAACAGAACTTAACAGCGTCCTTCCGTCATCAAAGATAACGGTCGGAAAAGACACCGTATGCGCCACCTTTAGCCCTAATTCAAGCGCCTTTTCCGAAAATTCGCTCGGAAATTCTTCACGACTGGCGAGCTTTATATCGGCAGCAATTACTTCGCCCGCGCTTCTCTCCAAGCCACTAGTGACCCGATCCGCAAAACCCAGTACTGCGGTGACTGCACCTACTGATATCGCCACCGCCATACCCAAGGCCACAATCTCGCGCGCCCGCCAATCCCGCCGAATCTCGCGCAACGAATAAAAAAAAGTCGAATTCACTTTATGCTTCCACTATCCGGCCGTTAACGAGTCGTAGCCTTCTTTCACATCGGGCCGCCAAACTCGCATCATGAGTCACCAGAATTAAAGCTGAGTCACGATTGTGGCAAAAAGAAAAGAGCAACTCTGTGACCTGCGCTGAAGATTCGTCATCCAGATTACCCGTCGGCTCGTCGGCAAAAAGCAACTCCGGCTCAATTGCGAACGCGCGAGAGAGCGCGACCCTCTGCTGTTCGCCCCCGGATAACTGTTGCGGGTAGTGATCACCACGATTCTCAAGCCCTACTCGCGCCAACCAACTGCCCGCAACCTCTTTTGCATTTGAGATACCTGCCAGCTCTAATGGCAGCATCACATTTTCTAGTGCAGTTAATGTTTCGATGAGGTAAAAAGACTGGAATACAAACCCCACCCTGCCCGCTCTGAGTTTGGCCCGACCGTCCTCATCCAGCAGATTTAGATCTTGGTCGCCAATAAAGACCTCTCCTTGAGATGGAAGATCCATCCCAGCCAATAAAGAGATTAAGGTAGACTTTCCCGATCCAGAGGGGCCCGTGATCGCGATTGAATCCCCCTTTGCTATCTCGAACGAGACGTTATCAAGTATTCTCAATGTTCCAGACGGACCCTCTACATCGCGAACTAGCTTATTGGCTCTTAATATGACGTTCTTCAAATCATGTATTCTCGGTTTAGGGATATGGATAGTCAGCTTCGGCGCGAATGGGAATCAACCGATTATTCTTGTCCTGGGAGACTCGCTGAGCGCTGCCTATCAAATGCCCGAAGATGCTGGCTGGGTACATTTAGCGCAGCAGGACTTTGGAAGCAGACTGAAGTTTATCAACGCTTCTGTGAGTGGCGAGACCACAGCGGGAGCAAAACAGTCGCTACCCCGCCTCCTTGAGCGGTACCAACCCAGCCTTGTCATTATTGAAATGGGAGCCAACGATGGCCTTCGCGGTCATGCTCCTCCAGCAATTAAGTCAAATCTCTCAACGATGATCCAAGCCGGTCTATCTAATGGCGCGGCGATCGCCCTCATTGAAATGGATATTCCCGCAAACTATGGGTCTGCCTATCGCGATGCGTTTCGTTCAATTTATCGCGAACTCTCGGATCAATTCGATATCATTCTAATCCCGTCAGTATTCGATGAGATTTTTGGCGACCCGCAACTGCTCCAGGCCGACGGACTTCACCCAAACCAAAAAGCGCAAATCCTGATTAAAAAAAGAGTTCTATCAACTTTATCGAAGACAATCCAAGGGTTGTAACCCAGAATTATCGAATAATCTCAAAATCATTCACACCTCTTTCGTTCCAATCTCCCGCTTCCGTCTCTGAACATACTCGCTTAATGCATCGCGTCGATCATCATCTAATTTAGGGGGCTCAAAATTTTCCAAAACTGATTGCCAGATCTCCGTCGCCCGACGGGTCGCATCTTTGGCGCCAGCCGCTTGCCAGTTTTCATTATTTTGCCAATCACTTAAAAACGGCGTGTAGAACGCAGACTCGTATCGCTCCATGGTGTGTTCCGCCCCAAAAAAATGTCCACCTGGCTCAACCCCGGAGATCGCATCAACCGCAAGCTCATCTACAGAGGTATCAATCGGTTTCAGCATTTCGGACAAATGCTGAATCACTTCCACATCAATCACAAATTTCTCGAAAGATGCGACAAGTCCACCCTCTAGCCATCCCGCTGCATGATAAACAAGATTCCCGTGCCCCATTACGGCGCCCCAAAGTGCCATTTGGGTCTCATAGGTACTCTGAACATCAACCAAATTTGACGCATTACATGCACTCGTGCGGTACGGCAATCCGTAGCGACGGGCCATCTGCCCTCCGGCAAGATTCGCCTTTGCATTTTCTGGCGTTCCAAAAGTTGGCGCGCCTGATCGCATATCAACATTAGACGTAAATCCGCCATAGACCACAGGGCTTCCGGGGAACGCCATCTGTATCATTGATAAGCCCAATAAAGCCTCCGCATTTTGCTGTACCAGGGCAGCGGCCATTGTGACTGGCGTCATCGCACCCAAAAGTGTGAACGGCGTTACGATAACCGCCTGACCGAGTTCAGCGAGCGCCAATGCTCCATCAGACATTGCCTCATCTAACTTTCGCGGCGAATTAATATTGATATTACCGATCAGACCCGGACTCTGATGCAATTCATCCAGGCTGATGCCCCTCGCAATTGCGACCATGTACGCCGCGTCAACGACGCGTTCTTTTCCAATCGGTATCGCAGAAAAAATCTTATCCGTCAGAGTTAAATTGGCCTCGTAGCAATCCAGATGGCGGGTCGGCACTGGAAGATCCGTAGTCGCTACCGACTGATTTCCGAATAGGCTAATGACGTTAAAGGCTTGTCCGAGACTGATTAATTTCTTGTAATCAGCAAAATTTCCAGCTCGCCTGCCCTGAATGCAATCGTGCACATTCGGCGGACCGGAGACGGCGCCAAAATTCACCTGAGAGCCACCGAGTGTTACCGTATGATCACTATTACGAGGTGTGAGTCGAATCTCACGAGGGGCCCGAGCGATTAACTCAATGATCATTTCGGGATCAACCTTAACAATCCCCGTATCGTCATCAACAGACGCGCCCTCGCGGCGAAATTGAGCCCGGACCGATGCACTCATCACTTCAATTCCAGAGTCACGCAACAGGCAAAGCGAAGCGTTGTGAATCTCTTCAACCTGCGCCTCGGACAAAGGATTAATCGGAGGATAGCGATTATTAAGCGGGCCAAACCCGATCTGAGAAATACCCGCCCCACTGCGACTCGCGCGGCGCTCTTTTCGCGCGCGATTCCTATCTATGCGACTCATTGCCTATCGCCCTCCAAAAAAATTTAGGTCAGATGCTGCACTGCTAAGTTCTAGCCCGCCATTTGTTCCGCCTTGCTGAGGACCGCTTGAAGCATCACGTTAGCACCCTGAGTGGACCAGGCCGGATGAATATCCTCTACCTCGTTATGACTGATGCCATCAATGCATGGAATAAAAATCATGGATGTAGGAGCGGCATGTGCAACAAAACAGGCATCATGTCCTGCACCCGTAACAATTTCGCGCGCGCTGTACCCACACGTTGAGGCTGCTTCGGCGACAGCCCGAACACAACTTGAATCAAAAGCAATAGGCGCGTAATAAAAAATCTGATTGATGTCGTGCGAAATTCCGGCGGCGTTTGTTATCTCCGCAATCCCGCCTCGAACCAGCTCATCCATCCTTGAAAGTACAGCGTCGTCCGGATGACGGACATCGATAGTCATAAAAACACGACCCGGAATCACATTTCGCGAGTTCGGATGGACCTGCATCATACCAACCGTTGCGCACGCCAACGGAGCGTGGGCAAGCCCAATATCATTAATTAACGTCACCACTCGCGCGGCTGCTAATAAAGCGTCTTGACGCCGATTCATCGGGGTGGGCCCTGCGTGCGATTCTTTCCCTGTTAGCTCCAACTCATACCAACGCTGCCCCTGCGCATCAGTGACAATGCCGATATCAATTTCTTCCTCAACTAAGATGGGTCCTTGCTCGATATGGGCCTCTAAATAGGCATGCAGTGGTCGCCCCATCGGCTGATCACCCGCATAGCCAATTCGCGTTAACTCTTCGCCCATCGTCCGCCCATCTTCATCTTCCCGCGATAGGCCGAATTCAAGGTCGTAAACCCCTGCAAACACGCCGGAGGCGACCATCGCAGGCGCAAACCGACTACCCTCCTCATTCGTCCAGCAGACGACCTCGACGGGATGTCTCGTCTTGATCTTGTGATCATTCAGCGTCCGAATAACCTCTAATCCTGTCAACACGCCATAGACGCCATCAAAGCGCCCGCCAGTCGGTTGGGTATCTAGGTGACTACCCACGGCAACCGGATGTAAATCCGGATCACTGCCTTGCCGGCGCGCAAAAATATTACCCATCTTGTCAATCGCAATCGTGCATCCTGCGTCTTGACACCAACTCACAAAAAGATCCCGCGCTTCCCGGTCAAGATCGGTGAGTGCAAGTCGACATGAACCTCCTTTCTGGGTCGCACCAATTTTTGCGATTTCCATAATGGAGTCCCATAGCCTCTCGCCGTCAATCTCCAAATCACCTGTTTTTTTCATGATTGATATCTCATTTTTTTCCGGTGTATCGCGCCGAACCAGACCCCGAAAATCATCACTCTGATTTGATTGATTTCGGGCCGGCGTCTTCAGGCGCATGTGATCGGAACCTTATCACTGAATGTGCCAGAAGGACGCCAATAACAATCGTCCCACCGATTACCGAACGCAAACCTGGATTCTCGCCAATCACCATCCAGACCCATAGGGGACCCAAAACTGATTCCATTAATGTCAACATAGCCGCCTCCGCTGCCGGTAGGAATCGAGGCCCTACCGTTAGAAGAGAGATTGCAACCGGCAGTAATATGGCGCCCCCCAGCACAAGCCATATCCACTGATTCACTGCCATGGCCGGGAAATCGGCGAAGAAAAACGAAACGCCACTCGCCAACAAAAGACCCAGTCCAGTGGCCGGCAACATATTACTTTGCTTTCGCCCTCTTATGATCGCGAATAAAAGACCAAGAAGAATCACATCGATAAACGCGAGTCCGTCACCCACCCACTGCCCGCTCTCCAGACTTCCGGACGTGACGACCCCGAGCCCCAAAGCACTCCCTAAAATAGCCATCTTCGTGATAAAGGCAATTCGTTCCCCAAATAGAACCCGCGAAAAAATCGCGGCAACCAACGGGGTACACGCAAAAATAATTAGCACGTTTGCAGCCGAGGTAAATGCAAACGCCGCATAAAAAATAATTGAAGACGCTGCCTGCACAAAGACAAACAAAACACCCCACCAACCTAAAGGTCGTAACGCCGCAATAAATCCATCTTTGACAAAAATAATGTAGCAGAGAATAAGGACCGTTCCGCCAAGCACGCCTCGACCAAATGCTAACGTAAATGTATCAATCGCGGTTAAACGGATCAGTAGCGCGTCTGGCGTAAACGCCATTACGCCAGCCAGCGTGAGCCAGAATCCTTTTTTATATTCGTCAGTCATAAATTAATCTTTACCAAGTGAGAATCACAGATTCGCGATGCTATCAATCGTTTTTTTTATGTTGACTGATAAAGCGTTCAATGACTTCAGGCGCCACTGGTCCCGACTGCACAGCTTTCAGCTCCCGCTTGGGTCCAAAAATCATAAAGGTTGGGGTACCCTTCAATGGTCGGCCTGAAGTTTCATAAAAAAATTTCGCAACACTTTGAGGGTCCGCTAACACATTTGGAAACGTCACACTGTGCTCCTCCGAAAATGCCCAAGCTTCAAACGTGTCTGACTGCCCGTCTAATGACATGCCCAAGACCGCAATATCACCCTCTCGATGGCGCTCATGAAATTTGACTTGCGTACTCATCTCTCTTGCGCAGATTGGGCAGGTATGGGACCAGATCATTACAACAATCCATCGTTCTTTCGGAAAAATTTTATCCAAGGCTGCAGGTTGTCCATCAAAATCGACGAAGCCCTCCAGCATCCCAGCCATGGCAGGAAACGAAACGGCGCATAGCAAATTCGCCAAAATAATGGCCTTCTTAAGCCCCGATAATCTCATCTCGATGAATCTCGATGCCTATTTTCTTTTGCCGGCCTTACCAACAGTAACCCACACACGACAAGAATCATTCCCGCGATCGAATTCGAATTAAGTGTTTCTCCGAATAATGGCCATGCTGCAAGTGCGGTTGCAGGGGGAACCAGAAAGAAAAGGCTAGCCACTTGCGTTGCCGCCTTTTCCCTAACCAGAAGCCACAAGAGCGTCATTGCACCCAAAGACAACACGAAAACAAGCCAGCCCAGAGCAAATACAAATTCACCCGTCCAACTAATCTGAGTCGTTTCAAACGTCAACGCTAACACTGACATCATTAATGTTGCCGCCCCGAACTGTAAAAATGCACCACTTAAAAGATTCATATCTTTGCAAAATCGTTTTTGATAAAGCGTTCCGATGCTCATTCCTATAACAGCGAACACACATAGCAGTACACCCTCGAACGAACTGTCAAAGTTGCCGAGGTAACGCAGCGACACCAGGGAGATACCTGCTGTCCCCAATATAAAACCAGACCATTGCCTGCGGTCGACAATCTCCGAAAGCATGGGTCCAATAAATACTGCGGTCAAGATAGGCTGCATTCCAACAATTAAAGCGCTATCACCCGCAGACACACCCAGATTAATCCCCGCAAAGATTCCACCAAGATATACGCCATGAACCAGGATGCCGACCAGCATGATTTGTGCAACGGCCCGCCAACCCCTCGGCCATGCGGGTCGCAGAACGACCGCAGCCGCCCCGAGGATCGCCGAAACCAAAGCAAAACGAATCGCCAAGAATGTTGCTGGCTCTGCATAAGGCAGACCCATTTTGGCCCCAATAAAACCGGTGCTCCACAAGACAACAAAAAGGCCCGGTGCCGAGTAATAAAGAAAGGCACGGCGTCCAGCGGGTGAAGTGTCTAAGCCCACTTTAAATATTTCTCCTCGTACTAGATTAGGATCACGGCAAATCGTCTTAGTCTAGTGCAACAGGCTCCAACGCAAAGCGGATCGGGTTAACTTTTTTCCTGATCAGGCTGTTCTCGGCCCGACTATTGTTAGAAAATAGCGTCATGATCGAAAACCCTTTCATCGCCAGCGTTCAGAGTGATGACTTTGCAGTAGAAGTCTTGCAGCGTTCCGATTCGATCCCTGTTTTAGTCGATTTCTGGGCAGACTGGTGCAATCCTTGCAAGATGTTGATGCCGATTCTGGATAAATTGGCACTCGAATACCAAGGTGAGTTTTTTGTCGCCAAGATAGATACTGAGTCGGAAAAAGAGCTTGCGGCCACTTACAACATACGGAGCCTGCCGACGGTCAAAATTTTCAGGCATGGACAAGTGGTGGATGAATTCATGGGTGTTCTGCCAGAACCCCAGATTAAAGAAATCATTGATCGGCATGTGGCTCATCCGGCCGATGCCGAAATTGATAAAGCTGACCAGTTAGCTGGCGAGGGCGACATCGACCATGCCATTTCGGTATTAGAAAATGCTCGAGTTGAAAATCCGAACTATCCGAAACTATTGTTAAGTCTCGCAGCGTATCAACTCAAGGCAAACGATCCGCATTCTGCTTCTGAAGCGCTATCAGGTTTACCCCTGAACACCGCTTCCGAAGCCGAGATAAAAAGAATTCGCGCCCAAGTCAATCTTGCATTGCGCCTTGGAACCGAGGTCGATGTAACTATGATCGAAAAAAAAGTTAATGAGGACCCTAACAATTTGGATGCGTGGCTTGAGTGGGGTCAGGCGTTACTTCAGGATGACGATAGCGTTGATGATGGAGTTCAAGCGCTCATCGAGATCATTCGGCGCGCCCGGGAGTCAGTGCAAGCTGAAGAAGCTCGGGAGACCTTAGTCCAATTATTTGAAAGTCTTAATCCGACTGACTCCCGAATGTCCTCTTATCGACGACAGCTGGCTCGCGCACTACACTAACGATCCTCGTTCCCTATCCCCGGGGATGATGTGCGCTGTGAAGAGACTGCAGTCGAGCGCGAGCAACATGGGTGTAAATCTGGGTAGTTGAAAGGTCAGAATGTCCCAGCAGCATTTGGACACTCCGAAGATCCGCCCCATGATTAAGCAAATGTGTTGCGAAGGCGTGCCGTAGAGTGTGAGGGGAGATATCGGTTGTGATCCCCGCCCTAACCGCATACCGTTTGATCAACTGCCAGAATGCCTGGCGGGTCATCGGATGCCCTCGTCGGGTCAGAAAAACGCCATCACTTTTTTGATCGCCGAGAAGTTCAGGGCGTCCGATTTCTAGATAACGCTGCAAACAATCGGCTGCCTCATCTCCAAGCGGTACGATTCTTTCTTTACCGCCTTTTCCCACAATTCGAATCAAACCCGTATTCAAGTCGAGTTGGTTTAAATTGAGCTTCACTAATTCAGACACCCGCAACCCACTTGAATACATCGTTTCAAGCATTGAGCGATCTCTAAGTGATAGTGCGGTCCCTTCCGAAGGCGCACCTAAAAGCTTTTCGACCGCTGTCTCGGTCATTGCCTTAGGTAGTGGTCGACCTTGGGCCGGAGATCGAATGTCCGAAGTAGGATCGAGGACAATAAGGCCCTCTCTGAGAAGATATCGGTAAAAACGTCTGAGAGTTGATAATCGGCGGGCCGACGATCTTGCACTGAGTCCGGCATAAACGTTTGCCGCTAAGTAATTCAATAGATCGGCCCGACTCACCTTATCTAAGGTATCAATTTTTCCATCACACCATCTGTTAAATGCCGCAAGATCAGACCGATACGCCGCGAGGGTATTCGCGCTCAAGCCGGACTCGAGCCAGGTCGCATCAAGAAATTGTTCAATTAGGCCTGCGGAACGGTCATCGCCTGTCATGGTTTGTCTCGATGTATTTCGGCAAGTTGAATCTGGGCAAGCCGGTACTGTAACTTGGCCAACATCTTTGGATCCGATGAGTTCCCCAACAACATCGTGTAGACCTTTTTCGCATCACTATAATAGCGGGCGTCTTCCAGCGACTGGCCTGCTTTATAAAATGCGCTTTGACGCCACAACAGGTCAGACTCTCCAGTCAAACTTGCCGATTCGAGATAGTAAATCGCTGCGCGCGGATAATCACCGAGACCCGCCCATGATTGGGCCATCCAATAAAAAAGCTCCTTTTTTTGCTCTGCCGTGCGAATTAAATGTGCCATTTCCCTAAATAATTGGATTGCAATCTCATGCTCCCCAAGAAACTGTAAATCGAATACGATCTGCATCGCCCGATCGAGACTTCCCCGAGATAATTGTTCAGTGGCGGAAAACCAAGTGACCAACTGGCTCGCACCCAGTTCTGGATTACCGCCCAGCACCTGAATTCTTGCGGAACGAAGCGTCCAAGCATCAATATTGATGCCGGGGGGAGGAGAGTCAATATGGGATTGAAGATTCGCTGCCAACGCAACGTCGGATTGGCGGAGCGCCCAATCTACCAAAAGAATTAAAACGCCATCATCCAAATTCTGAAATTGCTCAAGAATACCTTCTTCGCCAAAAAAAACCGGTAACAAAAAATCAGAACCATCTTCAGCGCAATTCTCAACCAGCCACTCATATGACGTGAGGGACTCTTCTGAATCCTTTGACGCCCGGTTTAAAAAAATTCCCAGAGCCCGACGGTGTAAAGTGTCTATATTTTTCCCATGGAGGACAAGTCGCCACGCGCGATCCTTTTCCGTCTTTTTAATACCGCGATCCTTAAGGGCATTCTCCGCCATATCAGCATAAGCAGCCAAAAGACTCGGCTTCAAATCAAAATTGAAAAAAGACGGGACCGGTGCTTCCGATTTGATCAGAAACTCAATCGCCCTCGTCCTTAATTCAGCGTACTCGGATGGAACCCCAATTCGAGCAATCATTGCCTGTCGAAGCACTTTTAAGTTTCGATTAGCCGAGGGGACCGAGATGAGGCCAAGTTGATGTAGCGCCTCAGGATCCGACAGATCGGAATTTAGCCATTGCGCAAATGTCCGCCATAAATCTGCAGTGGGGGACATAACGCCACTGAGACTGGCTATCGCTTCGTTCGGTTGATCCAGCGAAATCGCGATCTGGGCCTTGAGTAATTTCCAGGAAGGCTGGTCCGGGCGGTAAGCGGTTTCAAAAGTGTGTGCCGCTAAGCTCGCGTCTTCGAAATATTCCTGCGCAAAAAAAGTCTGGATAATTCCATAACGAGCCTGACGGATAACGCCCTCCTGAATGTCAGGCCAAGCAAGAAGTCTGCGATAAACATCCCGAGCTTCTGAAGGATGGCCATATTTCAATATTGAACTGGCCAACCGAATACCTACTTCAGTTTTGATTGGACTCTCATCATCAAGAAACACTCTCCACAACTGTTGATGTAATTCCCGATAATCCGCTTGCTGTTCTAGTAGTTGCCAGCGCTTGAATTGTCGGTCGCGAGAGTTTTGATCTGGACCAAGCGGTAGTTGATCAACCAAAAACAGTTGGAGTTGACTTAGGCCAGCCGAATCCAATTGCGTCGCAGACAAATCTTCAAGATCAGTCCCGAATCGATCAATGTAACCTCTAAATTCGACTGATGCATCCGTGTCGACGATAGACGAATCTTCGTTGAAATTAAATAATGTTTGAAAATCTAACTGGGGCTCTGGACTTACGGTCTCAGTTTGAGGGGAGGTAGATATGGCAACGTCTGAAAGGGCTGGTTTAATGAACCCTGACAATAAAGGGGGCAAAATCACAATGATCCGCAAAATCACTACGGATGACTTGGTGAATCGCCGGAGCATTATGCGAGACATTAAAAGTCGGTCCACGAACAACGGTTCTGATCGGCACCGATCCAAGATGAGGCCCATCAACTGCGAAAGTTGATGGGCATATTAGGCGCTTAAGCGATTTTTTCCCGGATTCGGGCTGATTTTCCGGTGCGACCTCTCAGGTAATAAAGCTTTGCCCGGCGAACATCTCCTCGGCGACGAACTTCAATATCCGCCACAAGCGGGCTATGCGTCTGAAACACCCGCTCTACTCCTTCGCCATACGACATCTTGCGAACGGTAAAAGAAGAGTTGAGCCCGCGATTTTTTATCGCGATGACAACGCCCTCAAACGCCTGAAGACGCTCACGCGTACCTTCTTTCACTTTTACCTGGACTCGCACGGTGTCCCCCGGCGAAAACTCCGGAATCTCCGGTTTCAACTGCTCATTTTCCAACTGTTGAATGATACTTGTCATTGGGAACTCTCCTGTCCTTGTTCCAAAGTTTGAATCTTAAACTCTCTTAAAAGAGATGCTTCTTCATCGCTTAAATGTTTATCTTTTAAAAGATCAGGTCGCCGCAACCAAGTTTGGCCCAGAGCCTGCTTTAACCGCCAACGCCTGATCTTGTCATGATCTCCGCCAAGTAACTCAGAGGGCACCGACCGCCCCTCAAACTCTTCCGGTCGCGTGTAATGCGGCCAGTCAAGCAAACCATTGCTGAAAGATTCAGCATCAATGGATTCGTGATTCCCCAGTACACCTGGTAAACATCGAACCATTGCTTCAATTAATACCATTGCAGGCAGTTCTCCCCCCGCAACCACATAATCTCCAATCGATATTTCTTCGTCCACCTCTGCATCAAGTACTCGCTGATCAATCCCCTCGTATCGTCCTGCCAGCAACACAAGGTCTGGTCCTCCCGCAAACTCGCGAACCTTTTCTTGAGTCAACGTCCGCCCCTGGGGGCTCAAATAAACAACTTTTCCACTCGCTTGTGACTTTGCCGCCCTTAGGGCACGAGTCAACTGCGGCGCTTGCATGACCATCCCTGGCCCCCCACCATAAGGACGATCATCTATTCTTCGATAACTATCTTCAGCGTAATCTCGGGGATCCCAGAATCCAAGTTCCAAATGTCCTTTTTCGATAGCGACCCTCGACATGCCGCAATTTTCAACGGCCTGGAACATCTGCGGGAAAATGGTCACCACATCTATTCGCACTTTTTTCCGTCCATGGGATGGCCGTTTACCTGATTGTCAAAAATCAACACTCCAGTCGACAGTAATCCTTTCATTGTCCAGGTCAACATGTTTGACCGCATTCTTCGTGTAGGGAATAAGTCGCTCCTGATCACCCTTCACAACCAACACATCATTCGCCCCTGTCTCTATCAAGCTTGTCACTTTCCCAAGTGGCTCGCTATCAAGATTAAAAACCTCCAGGCCCTGCAATTGAAACCAGTAAAACTCTCCAGGCTCTGTTGCGATTAGCCAATCCGGATCTACCGCAACTTCTATCCCCCTGAGCTTTTCTGCATCATCCCTGTCGTCGCAATCCACAAGTTTTGCAATCACGGTTTTTCCGTGCACCTGACCGACCTCAACGCGGCGTTCGGCCCAATTTGGCTCATGGCCTAACAACCAGCGAGGGTGATTTAAAATATCGCCTCGGTGGCGGGAATAGTCGAAAATTTTGACCCAGCCCTTTACGCCAAACACCCCGCTAATTTTTCCAAGAATTAGCGGTTTAGTTTTTTGCCCGGTCATGAATTTGCTCCATCAAAAGGGAGCAGAAACCGATTACGCCGCTGATGCTTCCATATTTTTCAACAGACTGGCAACGCGCTCTGATGGTTGGGCACCCTGACTAATCCAGAAATCTGCTCGCTCGCGATCAAGACGTAACGACTCTTCGCTTTCAGCTGCCATTGGATTAAAGAAACCAATCCTTTCAATGAAACGACCGCGTGGCTGACGTCGTCGATCAGATACTACAATTGAATAAAAAGGCCGCTTCTTTGAGCCGCCGCGGGCGAGCCGTATGGTCACCATGAACAAAATCCTCTAAAAAATCGTTTAATCGCGCGGATTTTACCATAGAAAATCCTTGAACTGTTCTTGCTAGCCCGCTTTTATTGAAACGGAAACCCAGCCCCGCCAGGCCCGCCCATCCCCTTTAACTGACCGAGCATTTTTGACATTCCCCCTTTGCCTTTCATTTTTTTCATCATTTTCTGCATTTGGGCGAACTGTTTCAGCAGTCGATTGACGTCTTGGACCTGCGTTCCGGAACCCGCAGCAATTCGCCGCTTACGGGAGCCTTTCATCACGGCTGGAAACAATCGCTCATGGGGTGTCATTGAATTAATGATCGCAATGAGGCGAGTCGTCTCCCCGCCCATGGCCTGATTTTTGACCGCTGCGGGCAAATTGGATGCGCCAGGGAGTTTATCCATCAGGCCACCGAGTCCCCCCATATTCTCGACCTGAAGAAGTTGCTCTCGAAAGTCCTCAAAATCAAACCCTTTCCCCTTTTTTAATTTCGCCGAGATTTTCCGAGCTTTTTCCTGGTCGACATTACGCTGAACCTCCTCAACCAGGCCGACAACATCTCCCATTCCCAAAATTCGAGATGCCACCCGATCTGGGTAGAAAGGCTCAAGTGCCTCTGTGGATTCCCCCATGCCAAGAAACTTAATCGGCTTTCCCGTCACCTGACGGATCGAAAGTGCAGCGCCGCCCCGAGCATCGCCATCTGCTTTCGTTAGAATGACACCTGTCAGTGAAAGTGCTTGATCAAAAGCGGCAGCACTGCGAACCGCATCTTGTCCCGTCATACTGTCGACCACGAACAAGGTCTCAATTGGACTTACGACGTCATGCAACGCGCGTAACTCATCCATCATCTCGTCATCGACATGCAGCCGACCTGCCGTATCGATGATTAAGACGTCGTGGGCTTTTACTTTTGCGTGCTCGAGCGCGCGCTCTGCGATTGCCTTCGGTGTCTCGCCTTCATTCAAAAAATCGACATTAACTTGAACGGATAGTTGTCGAAGTTGCTCAATCGCGGCCGGTCTGTAAATATCAACACTGGTGAGCAAGACACGTTTTTTTTCCTGCGTTGAAAGAAGATAAGCGAGCTTTGCTGCGGTGGTTGTCTTACCAGCGCCCTGAAGACCGGCAAGTAACACCACAGCAGGTGGACGAGCCGCAAGATTGAGGCGCTCGTTCGCAGCGCCCATCAAGTTCACCAACTCGTCGTTGACGATCTTGATGAAGGCTTGTCCAGGGGTCAGACTGGTCAGGACCTCAGCGCCAACGGCACGAATCTTCACCTCTTCGAGAAAGCCCTTGACGACAGGTAACGCAACATCAGCCTCAAGCAATGCGATTCGGACTTCGCGCAATGCTTCACTAATGTTTTCGTCGCTTAATCTTCCACGACCCGTGAGATCCTTAAACGTTGCTTTTAAACGATCGCCTAATTGAGAGAACATACGATAATCATGCCCGTTTTAAATAAAATATGAATTAGGTTAATGTATTGCGAAACGCCTACATTGAACGCATACGCTAAACTTAATCCTTAAACCAAACACTATTTTACACCCACGGTCGCTTCACCCTAATCCATCGTTCGAAAACTTATCGCCTTTAATTCCAAACTCACATGATTCATTTAATTAATTTTTCTGCAATGGCGCTGTATCTTGGTGCTTGGATCCTTTTGCTCCGAGCGCTTTCCAGCCAGAAAAAATCTGCCTCACGCCCCTTTGAAATCATGCTGACCTATCTTGCTGTTATGGCTCACGGGTTAACGCTCGCACCCCCGATTCTGCTTGAGGAAACACCTAATTTGGCCCTCGGCACAACACTTTCCCTGATTGTATTTTTAATTGTCACTTTGTTTCTTATTGTTCGTTGTTTTCAACCTATTTATTCGCTGGGATTGCTCGTTTTACCGATCGCATTCAGCGCGGTCGCCGTTGGCTGGTGGATGCCGGGCCCGACTTACCTATCCCAACTCGGGGGGGCAGCAGGACTGATGCATGTCGTTGGCGCAGGGCTTGCCTACGCCCTTTTAAGTCTCGCGCTAGCACAAGCGCTTTTACTGGGTTTTCAGGATAAGCGACTGAAGCAAAAACAATCCTTAAGTCTTGATATGGCGTTACCCCCGATCCAGACAATGGAAGTCACCTTATTTCAAATGGTTTATTCTGGCTTTGGTCTCTTGACCCTTACCTTGATCAGTGGCGCTTTATCTTCTAATGACATGTTTGGCGAAAGTTTTTTGTTTAACCATCATACTGTGCTCGCCCTGCTTGCCTGGATCAGTCTTCTAGGACTCGTGTTGGGAAGGCTATGTCTCGGTTGGCGAGGCCGGATCGCAATCGTCTGGACGGGTCTGGGATTCACCCTTCTGGCACTGGGTTATTTTGGCTCCCGATTTGTTCTTGAAATTATTCTTTAACGCTAGATCCCAAGACGATCTAAAAATCCATACCACCCGACAGAAGCCGACAAAAACCATGGGTTACCGTAGTAGCCCGGGCGGGTTCGAAAAGGTAGGTCAGAGAGCACCGTGCGTCCCGCTTCTTGCCCCATGATTTGCTGACCGAGCCTGGTCCCGAAATAAGTGGAAAGCGCAACTCCTGATCCACAATACCCCATTGAGTACCAAATACCGTCATGTCGCCCAATATGCGGCATGTGCTGGAACGTCCAACCCACAAACCCCATCCAGGAGTGACTGATTTTCGCAGTTCTGAGTTGCGGAAAAATTGCAGTCATGTGCCTATGGAGTCGGGGGGCGCTAACCCGGGGATTAGTCTCGTTAAGAGATACCCGTCCCCCAAATATTATTCGCCGACCATCGGGAGACAATCGAAAATAAACAACAATGCGGCGGGAGTCCACCACCATGCGATCGCGGCGTATCAGCGATCGGGCGACATCATCACCAAGGTCTTCCGTCGCGATCATATAGCTCCCGATCGAAAAAACCCGTCGATTAAGCCAGGGTGTTAGTCGGGATGTATAGCCGTTTGTTGCCACCACAACATCGCCAGCTCGAACCAAACCACGTGACGTCTGAACGTCGAAACCTGCACCCTTTGACCGCTTCGACACGGCAAGCGCTTCAGTGAATCCCTCCACACGGGCCCCCGCTTCCCGCACTTTTCCGAGGACGCCTTGATGGTAGGCTGCAGGATCAACAGAAGCAAACTGCGTTTGGATAACTCCGCCGTGATAAAAATCTGAACTTATCTCCTCATGTTGATCCTTTCGTTGCACTAACTGCGCATCGATTTCCAAGCCCTTCTGCTGGGCATTGATTTTACGTTTAAGTTTTTCAAAGTGTTTGGGAGAGTGGGCGCCATAAAATCGCCCACAAACCCGGTAATCGCAATCGATTCCTTCTTCCTGTATAAAATCACCGATTGAGGCAATCGCCCGAAGTCCTTCTCGGTGCGCCTCGAAAGCCGTGTGCGATCCATGATTTTTGGCAAGCACGTCAAAATCAGGTTTTATTCCAGTCGAAATTTGTCCGCCATTTCTCGAACTGCAGCCCCAACCCGGCTCGTTTGCATCAATCACCAGTGTCGATTTTCCGCCGCGCGCCGTCTGCAATGCCGTGCAAAGCCCCGTGTAGCCTGAGCCAATAATCAGGACATCAACATCTTTAGGTAACGGTACAGGGTCAGGGTTGTCTAGCGGCGAGCGATCCCACCAGAAAGGTTGATCCTTAAAATCGTGCGAAAAAATATCATCTGAAGAAATTGGCATTCACAATCTCGCTTTATTTTAAAAAGTCATCTGCCGCAGGGTCATTCGCTCACCTGATAGTTTGCGTTTGAGAGCCAATCAGGATTGATGTCAACGCCCCATCCGGGTGCATCGCTAACGGTAATGCGACCCGCATCAATCTCGTACGGGGATTCTACAAAAAGCCCTTCTTGCCACGGATAATAATCAGCACCTTCAATTGAAAATTCCAAATACTTTCCGGCATTAGGAATGGCTCTCAGAAAATGCATCGTAAATAAGGTGACCATTGAAAGATTTGCACAGTGGGGCGTGCAAGGTATATTTTTTGCGGCCGCCATCTCCGCGACCTGCATTGCCCGCAACATTCCACCGACATAACAGACATCGGGTTGCACAATATTCACCGCCCCCATTGAAATCATTCGACTCCAAGTGGGGAGTTCGCAATCCTGCTCGCCGCCTGTTACTGCGAGCGTAAGCGCTTGAGTCACTTCACGGGTTTGCTCGAGTTCCCAGTAGGGACAGGGTTCTTCAAAGTGCTCAACCCTGCTGTCTTCCAGCATGTGTCCAACCTCGATCGCGCGTTGAGGACTAAAGCCACTGTTGGCATCCACAAGAAGAGATACATGATCGCCAAGTGTGCGCCTTATTTGGGGGACAATCGCCTCAGTACGGCCCGGCCATTCATCAACGTCGCGCCCACACTCCGCACCCACCCGAAATTTAAAAGCATCGTAACCTAGCTCCTCTTGAAGCTTTTTAAATCTCAGCGCCTCATCGTCAGGTGTTATGTCACGGCGCATGCTAGAAGCATAAACCCTAAGATCTCCAGGCGTGCCGCCGAGCAACTCACATACACTTTTTTCTTCAGCACGGCCTTTTCGGTCCCAAAGCGCCGTCTCAAGACCACCTAGTGCACGACGAAGATACGAACCTGGAAATTTATGTTCTTTCCGAGGGATATCGTCAACAAGACTTTGGATTCCGTCCGCGGACTGTCCAAGCGCCCAAGGCGCCACCTGGCGGTGAAGTACCTGAGCGCTGATGTCAGCATTGTAAGGCGCAACCTGGCCCCAGCCAAAACTCCCGTCCTCAGCAGTCATCCGCACAAAGGACACGTACTCCTGACTAAATGTTTCGATCCTGAGAATAGCGGGATAATCCGAACTGTCTGGCACGTTATCGCTCCATTTTGATAGTGTTCTTTTTTGAATGTACTTTAAGATCAGGGATTATCATATTTTTCTCGCGCACCTTGGGTGATTTATCCCGGCTATTTTTTTTAATCGTAACATTTCATTTTAATTGATCGATACACACCGCGATAACCGAATACTTTTGCTGTCGTAGTCTTTAAATTTCAATTAACAACCCCTGTCATACCAGCCACCATGAATCAAGTCTCGCGAAATTCCCCCCAACAGCAAGTTGCCGGCGTCTTGATCCTCGTTATGATTTTTTCATCTGTACTTGGGGCATCTGGACTTCAGGATTTCCTCTGGATATCAGGAATTAGCGCGTTGGTCGCGTTTATTCTTTTATGGCCACGAATGAGTCGTATTCAGCACATTCAATGCGGAATATTTTTTAGTGTGGGCTTCATCGGGTTAGGGCTCGCCTGGATAAATGGCTATCGAGAAATCCCCGTTCAAAAATTCATCACCCAGAATCATTTATTAATAAGCCTGCTCTCAGCCGTAAGCTTTCTGAGATTAATTACAGATACCCGTCTTGAGACGCCTGAGGTCATTCAAACGGGAACCAAGGCATTTTGGCAAACGATTGGCGGTGTTCACCTTTTTGCGTCAGTAATCAATATATCTGCATTTATTATCTTCGGGGATGCGCTAAAAAAAAATGGACGCCTCGATCGAACAACTGCGACCTCAATTCAACGAGGGTTTGCGCTCGCTGCACTCTGGTCCCCGTTTTTCGCAGCAATGGGAACCTGCCTGCTTTATGCCCCCGGCTCAAAATGGACTCATTTACTTCCGCTATCTATTCCCATTACCGTGCTGGGCCTTACGATTACCTGGGCGGAACACCGCTTCAGAAAAAGCGGCAACTTGGATTTATTCAAAGGATATCCGGTAAATTTTCGCGCATTGTGGGTTCCCTCATTGATGGTTGTTTGCGTTCTTATCGCGCATAACATCCTGCCCCACCTATCGGTCCTCGTGCTTGTGTCGGCATTATCAGTCGGCATCACAACCGTCGTGCTTATCACTCAACGACATCTGCTTCCTGCGTTGAAAACCATCCAAGAATTCAGCCAGAACAGACTGCCTGATATCTATGGCGAGCTAGCCCTCTTTTTCAGCACCGGCGTCATGGCAACAGGAATCACGGTCTTCATTGGACAGGCGCCGCTTACTTTTGGCATTGAGGCGTTCACCCCTGCTATTGCGGTAATTGTGATGGGCGTTCTCCTGCTTCTAGCGTTTGTAGGCGTTCATGCGATTGTGAGCATTGTCGCCGCTTCGGCGATTCTGCTGCCGCTTGATCCGGACCCCCTCATGCTAGCGCTGATATTTTTGGTCACGTGGTCCGTCGGATCGACCGGAGGACCCATTTCTGGATTAAATCTGGCGATGCAAGGGCGATACGGTATCACCGCTTTTCAGTGCTTTGCCTGGAACATCAGCTACACGCTAATCATCTTCATCGGATCGAGCATCTTGATATTGACGATTTTTTAACCTGCTAACTAAAATTATTCTGGAGAGAGATACCATTGATATTCAAGCGGCGTGAACTCTCGGGAGAATGCATCCAATTCCGTTTGTTTGCATTCTTTATAGAGGCGGGAATACGACTCTCCTAGATAGTCCGACAGCGAGTCGCCCTGGGCAAATTGATCCAAAGCAGCTTGCCAGGTAAATGGCATTTGAGGATCAAGTTCAGCGCCCGCATTATCCGCTCGCGGCTCTGGCGGCGTAGCTTCATTAATCAATCCATGATGAACACCCGCGAGCACGGCTGCTAATGCCAGATATGGATTAGCATCGGCTCCTGCAACCCGATGCTCAATACGCTTCGATTCGGGCGAACCGGCGGGAACCCGTAAAGCAACCGAACGGTTGTTGTATCCCCAGGTAGCTGCCGTCGGCACATAGAGATTCGGCGCAAAACGACGAAATGAATTCACGTTCGGCGCGAAAATAGCCATCGACTCTGGCAATAATTCAAGGGCTCCTGCAACCGCATGCCTAAGCTTATCGTTGCCCTCTTCTGATCCATCATTGAAGATATTTTTACCGTCCCCGTCAAGTACGCTCACGTGAACATGAAGTCCATTGCCTGCACCGTCGGAATAGGGTTTTGCCATAAAACTGGCGACTGCACCATGCTTTCTCGCGATCCCTTTTACAACGCGCTGCAAAAGAATTGCATCATCAGCAGCCTTCAGCGGATCGTCAACATGATTCAAATTAATCTCGTATTGGCCGACTGCATACTCAGCGGTTGTGGCCCCGACCGGAATATCCTGAATTCGACAGATCGTCTCAACTTCGCTCAGAAATCCCGTAAAACCATCCAGATCAGCGAGGCTATAAACCTGTGTTGCAGTTGCCTGTCGACCGGTCTCCGGTAGCACCGGGGGAGACGGTTGATTCGTCTCGGCGCTTGATGCATCCAGTAAATAAAACTCCAATTCAAGCGCAACTACAGGGTTGAGGCCGGATGCATGAAACCGCTCGACCACTTTTTTTAGAACGTGCCGTGGATCTACTTCGCAGGGAGAGCCGTCAAGCTCATAAAGGCATCCCATCACCTGAGCGGCCCCTGGTCCGACCCATGGCGTCAGTTTGAGCGACCCTAAGACCGGCCAAATCTGGACGTCAGGGTCTCCATCAGAGAATCCTCGACCCCCCGCGTCAGTACAGTTTCCGTTCACATCCAACAGGTAGATCGAGCTGGGGATTTGCAAACCCTCAGTGTAGAGCTTATCGAATTGATCACGACTGATCCGCTTTCCGCGGATGATGTTGCATAAATCCGGGAGGAGCACATCAACATATTCGCAGTCTGGGTGGGATTGCAAAAATGCTTCAAACTCCGTCTTTAGTTCTGACTGGTGTTGCATAACTTAATTCAGTTTGTTTAAGCCGGTATCATATCGTTCTGAAAACTGGCGTCCATGGGTCTCTTTCGAAAGTGAGATACTAATTACTGAAATAATCAACCAGATCAACATCAACGAGAATCCAAGTCGATAACTCTCATATCCATACGTTCGTAGCCCGCTCGCGTCAAATCCGCCTTGCCATAACCTGTCCAGCAACCAGCCGATGAGCGGTTGCAAGATCATCGGTCCACACATCACCCCCATGTTCACCACGCCCGATACCGTCCCGGAAAGACTGATCGGCACCGATTCTTTAGCCTGGGTAAACCCCAGGATCATCCCGCCCGAAAAAAATCCTGCGCCTAATAAAGAAACGACCAGTACTCCTAAAGGCAATTCGGGGATCAGAATAACTACAGACCAGCACCCGAGCGCGAGAAGCGCCCCGCTCAGATAGAGGATACGCCTGTTTTTCAATTTTTCGGAGAAAAGTCCAAAAAGGGGGCCGCTAAAAGCCCAGGACAACATAATCCCTGAACATAGCATAGCGGCTATTTTTGCTGGCAACCGGTAGACGTCTGTTAAAAACGGCATACCCCAGAGTCCAGAGAATGCAAGAACTGAGCCCACAATACCGCCGGGCGCGAGCGCCAAGAACCATGTATTGCGATACGCGAACACAGACTTCAAATTTTGCAGCTCGCTCGCCCTGCGGGATGTTGAACGATCCTGTTCGACATAGGGCGCAAAGCCCTTTTCGGTGGGATCATCCCTCACAATAAACCAAACGACCAATGCAAGAAAAAGCCCAATCGCAGAAACCACCAGCGTTACAACGCGCCAGCCAACCGCGTCACTGGCGAGATGCAGTGGCACACCAGCGAAAACGGCACCCATCATTCCGGCAACCAGCAACAGGCCAGCCGCAAGCGAGAATTTCTCTGTCGGCAACCAGTGTGTCGCGAGCTTAAGCGTGCAAACAAAACCTACCGCTACCGAGCCCCCGATTAAAAACCTTCCAAGGCCTGCCCAGAATAAAGATGGTGCGAGTGCGAAAAGTATCGCGCCCAGCGTGCTGATAATTATTCCGCCTATCAGCAGACGACGCGGTCCAACGCGATCCGCAATCAGGCCGGTCGGAATCTGCATCGCCACATAAGAATAAAAATAAAGCGCCGATAAACTGCCTAAGGATGTTGCGTTTAACCCAAAATCGACACTCAGTTCCCGATGCAAAACAGCGGGCGCGACCCGATGAAAAAATCCTAGCAAAAATAAACCGGCACCCAGCCCCCACACGGACCACGCCAGCGCTGCGGGAGGGGGGTTTCTGGGAATACTCATATTAGGGGTTTCATTAGAGGAATCGCCTTTAAATCTTGTTAATTTTTCACTTCAGATTATCGTTAGATATCGACTACAATCGCGTATTATGGCGCCTGAACATCGACTTTGGTTTTATTGTTTTTGTTCATCCCCTATTCATGAACCCCATTACAATTCGTCGCCTGACGAGATGAAAACGACTTTAAAGATTGACTCTTAAATGAAGCCCTATTCTGCGTGGAAAGTGTTCGTAAATGGCATGAATGGCCAGAAAGGATGGACGCGTGCCTGGCGAGACCCCGAGCCTAAAAAGGAATATGACGTCATCATTGTTGGCGCAGGCCTCCACGGTCTCGCAACTGCATACTACCTCGCAAAAAACCACGGTGTTACGAATATCGCAGTCGTGGAAAAAGGTTGGTTGGGCGGAGGTAACGGAGGACGAAACACCACAATTGTCAGATCAAATTATATGATGCCCGGAAATCGGGAATTCTATGAGCACTCACTCAAGCTCTGGGAAAATCTGAGTCACGATCTAAATTACAACGTAATGTTCAGTCAGCGCGCTCATGTCAGCCTGTTGCACAGCCCTGCGGCAAGAGATGCCGCTGCGCGCCGGTATAACACGATGCGATTAACAGGTACCGACGGCGAGTTATGGGATCTGCCCACCCTCAGGCGGAACATCCCACACCTCAATTTTGATGCTGATGCTCGCTTCCCAATTACCGGTGCGATGGTTCAACCCCGGGCAGGTACGGCTCGTCATGATGCGGTTGCGTGGGGTTACGCACGGGGTGCAGACCAGTATGGTGTTGATATTCTGCAGAATCGAGAAGTGATTGCCGTTCATCGGGACAGTGGGAAAATCACCGGTGTCGAAACAACCCGAGGTCTTATCAAGGCCAAAAAAGTGGGCTTCGCGGTCGCGGGCAATACCTCCAGACTCTGGCGAATGACAGATCTGGGCCAGCTGCCCATAGAGTCTCACAAGCTTCAAGCATTTGTCTCAGAACCTCTCAAACCCCTCCTTGATCATGTGGTTGTGTTTGGGGTGGGTGGCGCTCATTTTTATATCTCCCAATCTGACAAGGGCGGAATGGTTTTTGGCGGCGATCTGGACTGGTATAAGTCGTATGCTCAGCGCGGCAACCTTCCTATTGTTCAGGATGTGGCGGAATGCGCGACATCAGTCCTACCCTGTCTTGGCCGTGTTCGCCTGCTTCGCCACTGGTCAGGCGTAATGGATATGTCAATGGATGGGTCTGCATTCATCTGTAAAACGCCGATCAGCAATCTTTATCTCAATGCAGGATGGAACTATGGCGGCTTCAAAGCAAGTCCCGCATCCGGATGGTTCTTCGCAGACCTCATCGCGAATGACCGACCCGATCCGGTAATACAAAACTTCACGCTCGATAGATTTTCCCGAGGAATTAATATCGATGAGCGCGGCGCGGGACCCGATCCAAAACTTCATGGCTGAATAATCTGATGCTGAGAATACAATGCCCCTTTTGCGGTCTTCGTGATCATAGCGAGTTCAGCTATGGCAGCGATGCCTCGGTTGAATATCCACCGCTGGATGGCTCTCAAGAGGCGTGGCATGATGCCGTATTCCAAAGAGAAAATATCGATGGGGTCCAATTCGAAACTTGGCAGCATACATTAGGTTGTCGAATGTGGATTGTTGTGGAACGCAACACACGGACGCACGACATCCTGTCTGTTCGACCCGCCCACGACGGAATCGCGCAAGCGCTCAATCCGTCTCTCATGATCGAACCTGACCAATGAATACGCGTAGGCTAGCCACCGGCGGGCAAATTAATCGCACCAAACCATTAGCGTTTGAGTGGGACGGCAAACAGCTGACGGGTTATGAAGGGGATAGTCTCGCGTCTGCTTTACTCGCAAGTGGTGAAACCATTCTCGGTCGTAGCTTCAAGTATCACCGGCCACGTGGACTTATGTCTGCGGGCGTCGAAGAATCAGGCGCAATCGTGACTATTGGCACGGGAGCACGAAGAGACGCAAATGTGAAAGCGACCTCGCAGGCGCTTTACGACGGCCTAGTTGCAAAAGGACAAAATGCCTGGCCCAGTGTTCGAAACGACTTTGGAGCCGTTAATACCCTCTTTGGCCGGTTCTTTAGCGCAGGTTTTTATTACAAAACTTTTATGGGCCTGCCGCCATTTGAGTGGGGCGAGGGAACCGGCGCATGGATGTGGTACGAAAAAATAATTCGGAAGGCAGCCGGCATGGGAACGGCATCCCGAGAAGCTGATCCCGACGCCTACGAGCATGCAAATGGCTATTGCGATATCCTAGTTGTTGGCAGTGGCCCGGCAGGACGTTCCGCCGCACTCTCCGCGGCGCAGTCCGGCTGTGATGTGGTCCTTGTTGAACAAGACTTCGCACTAGGAGGCGAAAGTCTGTCCCGAGCCGAGGAAGCTGACACGCTCCCACAAGAGTTAGCGGCGCTTCGCAATGCCGGCGTACGATTAATGGAAAATACGACTGCCTTCGGCTTATATGACGGTGGTGTTGCGGGCTTGCTCGAGCGCGTCACCGATCATCTTTCAACGCCACCGCGATGGATGCCGAGACAGCGATTCTGGACGATGCGGTCGAGATTCACGATTATTGCATCGGGCGCCCTCGAGCGTCATCTTGCGTTCGGCAACAATGATCGACCGGGGATCATGACCGCAAACGCCGCAAAAATTTATCTTAGTCGATATGGGATACTCGCGGGCGAGAATATCGTCATCGCTACTAATAACGACTCAGCTTATCTAACAGCATCGAGCCTCTCGAATGCCGGAGCCCGAGTGACACTGCTCGATTCTCGCGAGCAAGTCTTGAACTCATCACAAGCAGGCGCGCAATCAGCCGGCGTCGATGTGCAGCACGGCATGTCAATCCTGAACGCAAAAGGATCCAAGGGCGTTTATTCAATTGACCTTGCAGAAAAATCTTCTGTCGGATGGAGTGCCAAAAATCAAATGGCATGCGACCTTCTCTTGGTTTCAGGCGGCTGGTCGCCGGTCGTTAATCTTTTATCGCACCGAGGGCTAAAGCCGGTATGGGACAGCGTCAACGCGTGCTTTATCGCACCTGAGCATCATGAACCGATCGCAATGGCCGGCAGTGCGGCTGGCGTTTGGGATCACGCCGAATGTGTTCAATCTGGCGAGCAGGCAGCAGCTCACGCGGTGGCCCATCTGCATGGCCAGCGAACTCACACACCCAATCAATCCAGAGGATGGGAAACCCCCATTGAGGGGCTGTATGAGATTTCGGCATCCGGACACCAACACAAGTCTTTTGTGGACCCCCAGCACGACGTCACTGCCGACGATATCCGACTCGCACATCAAGAAGGATTTGTGTCAGTCGAGCATCTAAAACGATACACCACGCTGGGTATGGCAACTGATCAGGGTAAAATGGGAAATGTAATCGGGCTTGCGCTCATGGCGGAAGCGCTTGGAAAAGAAATTCCCGAAGTCGGCACCACCACATTTCGGCCCCCCTATACCCCAATTAGTATCGGCGCACTTAAGGGGCGCAATGTAGGGTCCCATTTTCGACCATTGCGTAGAACGCCATTGCACGATTGGAATTTAAATGCGGGCGGCACAATGACGATGGCGGGGTTATGGCACCGTCCCTGGTACTTCGCCCAACCGGGTGAAGGGATCGGCGAAGCTTATGTTCGTGAAACTGAAACCGTCCGCAGAACTGTTGGGGTATGCGACGTGACGTCGCTCGGAAAAATTGCGGTTCAAGGACCAGACGCCACTGAATTCTTAAACCGAGTCTATACCAACCCGTTTGCAAAACTCGCCGTCGGCAAAGCGCGTTACGGCATTATGCTAAGAGACGATGGATTTGTCATGGATGACGGAACCACCTGGCGCCTTGGTGAGAACGACTACTTCATGACGACCACGACCGCTCACGCGGCGAAGGTGATGACGTTTCTTGAAGAACTTTTACAAACTCGTTGGCAGGATCTTCGTGTACACCTAACCTCGGTCTCAGAGCAATGGGCCGGTATTGCTGTAGCAGGGCCACAATCCCGTGAAGTGATCACCGAGTGTGCCGCAGACCCTCGTAAGGTTACCGACCCGGCCCTGCCTTTCATGGGCGTCATTGAAACAACGCTCAAAGGTAACATTCCCGCAAGGATTGCCCGAATCAGTTTTTCGGGCGAACGGGCCTTTGAAATTTATATACCATCTGACTATGGTCCGGCGGCAATGGACATGATTTGGAGCGCTGCAAGAGTCCGCGCGGGCTGTCTTTATGGGCTCGAAGCGCTGGGTGCCCTTCGTATCGAAAAAGGCCATGTCACTGGAGCCGAACTAGATGGTCGCGTGACCATTGAAGATGCCGGATTAGGTCGAATGGCCTCAGACAAAAAATCTTATATTGGCAGCGTCCTTAAGAATCGTCCTGAACTCTTAAAAAACGACCGTCCTCGTCTTGTTGGGATATTCCCAAAAGACCGGAGAGAAATCTTCAACGCGGGATCGATTCTCTGTCAAAGCGACAACGTCTCGGGTTATGGGAACGGCTGGGTAACCGCAGTCACTCACTCTCCTGCCCTCGGTCATTGGATTGGCCTCGGATTTATCGAAGGGGGGCATTCGAATTGGGCTGACCGCGACGTCGTTTGTGCCGACCCGCTTCGAAAAGGAAATACACCTGTCGAAATTGTCTCCCCACATATGTTTGATCCATCCGGAGACCGCATGTATGGCTAATCGTTGCTCCGCGCTTGCGGCCTATTACCCAACCGGACTCCATGGTCGACCTGGAGAGCCCGGCGTGAAACTACAAGAGATTCCCGATCTTAACCTTTGGCAAATTGCCGGATGGCCAGACACGATGGAATCAATCCATTTGGCAATCACCGAGGGCATGAACTCAAATCGATTATCCCCTGGGCGAGCACTCGCAGGACCAAAAGGCGTTGCCTTTCAAGTGGAACCTCTAAAGTTTTGGCTATTAGCAGAGGCGCCACCCGTTTTCAATCAAACTGACGGGGTCGTCCTTGACCTATCGCACTCGCGGACGCAGATCCGGGTATCGGGTCCGGAAGCCCAAACCTGCTTAAGCCGGCTTCTCCCGCTCGACCTTCGAGATCACAGTTTCCCCCAAAACGCCGTGGCGTCTAGCGGTATTCATCATGTCGGAATAACGCTTTGGCGCAGTGAGCTCGGATTTGAGCTGTTCATCCCAAGAGGATTTGCACGGTCTATCTGGGAATTACTTCTCGAGACCGCTGAGCAATTTGGATCAGAGGTGATCTAACCCAAGACCGAAAAACTACTGTCCGGATTTATGCGGCGTAGCCGAGACATCTCTCCCGTATCCAGGCTGTAATCGATATGTTCTAGCGAAAACTGAAATGGGTTCGTATCGTGATCATTACCTGCTTCGCAGTATTCGATTAACCCTGCCATCAATCTTCCCGCTGCCGGCGCGTTCTTGAACTGATTGCCACTGCTCCCACATGCCATGTAAAACCCGTCTATTACCGATCGATCATAGATGGGCATCCAATCTTCGGTAACATCATAAAGGTCGACCACGCCGCGCGTGCGTGACGGAAACTCCAAACCACGCATCCGTTGCGCCAATCGGAGCGCTTGCGTCATTGCCTGATCTGAAAAATTTCGATCAAACCTGTCAGCGTTGTCGACCCACTGATGGGAATCACATGGCGGATCTTCGCTTCCAATCAAAACAAAATTCCCTTGCTCGGGCCTACAATAGACTCCGATATCACTGTCAGAGACGACTAAGCCTGCTTTTTCGAAATCGAGGCCGGCTGGGGCGGGGACATGAGCCACCTCCTGCCGGAGCGCCCGGGTTGTGATGCGCATGTCGACATCCGTACCCGCTAATTTATTCAACTCCGAGGAATGAGGTCCGCCTACGTTCACTACAACAGGCGCTGAGATCTCAGTCCCATCATCCAGTACGACGCCTTTGACCCGTTCATTTTCAGAAGGTATTTTTATAACTCGACGATTAAATATAAATTCGCATCCCACATTTTTAGCGGCGTCCTTTATGTTTTGAGTCGCTAACTGCGGATCTGATATAAAACCCGCAGTCGGGAAAAAAGCCGCACCGCTCACCTCGCCCGAAGTCGCCTCACCAAAATGCGGATCATCGACCGTTTTTGCTGGAGCGAAACATCGAAGATCATAATTAGGTAATCGCTTCAGTATGTCTTTCGGCGTCCAATCTTCAAAAGGAATGACCAATTCCTTTGCGTTAGCGACCACATTCTTAAGGTAATTGTTAGATTCTGTTTTCATCACCAAACATCCCGTTTGGCAAAATTTCGCTAACCTCACCCCTTTTGATTCACCACAATCTAAATATTCCGACCAATGAAGCCAATCAAAAAATCCATCGTACGCAAATGCAGTGCCCGCGACCGTGGAGTAATGAACCCGGATGATTGCGCATGAACTGGATGTCGATCCATAGCCTGCTGACGGGAGCTTGTCGACACAGATAACATTTCGCCCCCGTTTTGAAAGCTCATAGGCTGTCGCCGCGCCGATCACGCCTGCTCCAATCACGACTGCATCTGCATTGATCTGTTGAGTCACGAGTAAGCCTGCATTTAATTCACTGGATCTCTCGACTTAATTCCATCCGCGCTCTCAATTCGCGACCTGACCCAAGGTCGTGATCACGCCCGTCAGGTAGTTGTGATACTTGAAGTAGCCCATCGGTGTGGCCAAATAGCCGTCCACTCGCCACGCGTTGTCCACTGCAATGTCGACCTGAGAGAAGTTCTCGCTGTCATAACGAGGGTCATAGGCGGCATGAGTATGATACGAGGCCGTTGCATATCCATTGGGCACATCATCTGGCGATCCAATGTTCACGCTATCTAGTGTTCCCTTTATTGGCTCAGTGGCGCTAAATGTTGCGTCCGCATTCTGGTAAACCCAACCCCCGTATTCCAAATTCTGGGACACCGATGTTGGATTGATTTTATTCAATACATCTTTCGCCGCGTCGTGTTGCTTAGTAAACCGAATTTGCGAATCGGCCTTATCACTACCCGAAGATGCGACTAAAGCAACACCCACAGCGGAAGCCGCGAGGATTGCAGTGCTCATCGTGCCCAATCCAGATGACCCCCCTTCTGTACCCCACATCTCATCTGGACGATTAAAGCTTCCGCTGTAGGAAAACAAAACCCGCTGATAGTTTCCGTCTCGAAACCGCTCGCTCGAACCACTCTGGAATTCTAGAGCAACTCGATGCGCTCGGTTTATTGGCATTTGCCATTTAACTAATCCCGAGCCTGTCCCATCATCCGCACGAAGGTATCGGGCGTTAAAATCAATCCCCGATAATGTAAAGCCAGCGCCGACCGCGTGTGCAGCACTGTTCTCAGCAACCTCCACTCGAAAGATCTGAACGTGCGAATGTGTCGTTTGCGCGCCCGCAAACCAATTGATTCGATCCTCCACACCGCTGGCCTCTATCTGCGCCACGCCGACTGAAAAATGAGCATCCTGTCCCTGGGAAAACTGAAAGGTGGCGCCTGAGTAATGAGCAGATTTCGAATAATCAGAGTGAAAAAGCCGGGCATCCCGGGCGTTAAAAGAAAATGTATTGGATAGATTCGAAAGTCCGTCCGTATTACCGAAAAAGCCACTCATTCCTGCATTAGACCCAGCCAAACCAGACAGAAAAAACTGACTCCCTTGCGAAAACGCCGCTACCGATTGGAATCCAGTCTGGTCCTGATCACCTGAAAAATTAATCCAGAGTGGCTCGGAGTTTGCCCCGGATTGCCCCAGAACTGGGATAATGCCGCTCATCGGAAGGCCTAGAAGCAAAAGAAGCACTGCAGCCGTATCTGACGTTTTCATCAAAATATTCTCATTACTTTAATCCTCGAAAGACTACTTCAACACAAGCCTCTTGCCAATTGATTTTCCAAATCAGTCCATCATCCGCGCATTAGCTATTGTTGGCCCAACATAAATTATGAAAACTCGAGAACTCCTTTTGGCGCTACTGGTCCCCCTCACTTGGGCCCTGGGATTCACTGTCGCTAAAGCGGCTCTCGATGAGTTTCCACCCTTATTACTGATGAGCATGCGATTTTTTATTGCAGGCCTTATTTTAGTCTGGTTTGTCCCGATTCCTCGACACTGCCTGAAAGACCTATTCTGGATCTCTCTAGTGGGGTCAACCGTCCAATACGGCCTCACTTTTACTGGCCTATCAATGATCGACGCCTCCCTCGGGGGAATTATTGTTCAACTAGAAGTGCCTTTTAGTGTGCTCTTGGCGGTCATTATTTTTAGGGAGCGTCCCGGGTTGCTGAGAATTATCGGAATGACAGTTTCATTTATTGGCATTGCGCTTATTGCTGGAAAACCGAGCCTCAGTGGTGAGTTAGAAGGCATTCTCCTCACCGCGAGTGGCGCTTTAGTATGGGCAATTGGCCAAATCATGTATAAACGGATCAGTTCACAGATCGATGGCTTGACCGGCATTGCCTGGATTGGCGTTATCGCAGCGCCTCAGATGTTAATCGGGTCGATGATTTTTGAAACCGGGCAAGTCGATGCACTAATGAATGCCTCATGGGTTGGCTGGGCGAGTGTTGTCTATCTCGGATTAATAATGACAGTGGTTGGATACGGCATCTGGTTTACGGTGCTTGCCCGAAACCCTGTGTCACATGTCATGCCCGTTTTATTAGTGCTTCCCATATTCACTGTTCTCTTTTCAATGTTGCTCCTCGGTGAAAGACCCTCTTTAGAAGTTCTGCTAGGTGGTGTTACGATACTAGCCGGCGTGAGTCTTATCGTGTTTTCCAAATCGAACACACGCCCGACTTAGCTCTAATCTAATCATCGACCGATGACTCGCTCTCCTGTAGAACTCAACGTCTGGAAAATTCAACTGTCAAAAGTTGAAGATCAACTAGACCGTTATAAAACATATCTCAATCAAGATGAACTGGCTCGCGCCAATCGTTTTCTATTTGATCGGGATCGAAATCGTTTTGTGATTTGTCGCGGGGCGATGAAAGTTTTGCTTGCAGAACAACTAGACACTAGCCCAACCCTGATCGAATTTGAATACGGCGAAAAAGGCAAACCGTATTTAGCTCGCAACACTATCGAATTTAATTTATCGCATGCGAAAGACTGGGCATATTTTGGAATCAATGATTCAATACCGCTCGGTATTGATCTGGAATTCATGCGTCCGCCTGCTCATAATGGATGGATTGATATTGCCAAACGGTTCTTTGCGCCCGCGGAGTTTAAAAGGCTAAGCGCTCTGCCAGTCGATGCCCAAGCCGAGGCTTTCTTTTGTTGTTGGACCCAAAAAGAAGCTTATATCAAACTACACGGCGATGGCCTATCTTTGCCGTTGGATCAGTTTACGGTAAACGTCGATCCGACCTCCCCTGCAAAACTGCTCACGACCACATGGAATCCGGCGGACCTGGGTCAGTCTCGTCTTTATCACCTAGAAGCGCCGCACTTCTATCGAGCATCAGTTGCGTTAAGATCAGTCTCCCCTATTAACATTACTTACCATCAATTTATTAATCACTGATCGTTAGTAAATCTCGTCGCGCGTCACAAACTTAGACGGTAAAATATTTGTATGAAGCATGAAAATATCCTAAGCGTTATTGGTCAGACGCCTGTTGTGAAACTGAATCATTTTGATCCTGGTTTTGCACGCTCCCTTTGGGTAAAGCTCGAAAGTTTCAACCCGGGCGGCTCGGTTAAAGACCGGCCCGCCCTGAACATGATTGAAGATGCTGAAGCTCGAGGCGTCTTAAAGCCGGGTGACACTATTATTGAGCCAACGTCTGGCAATACCGGCATCGGACTGGCGATGGTCGCCGCGGTCAAAGGCTATCCGGCTGTGTTTGTAATGTCGGCAGATATGAGTGAAGAACGCAAATCGATTCTTCTGGCCTATGGCGCGACGCTTGTGCTCACGCCGGCAGAAAAGGGAACCGTTGGGGCGATTGAAGAGGCCAGGCGCCTTGAGAAAGAGCATGGTTACTTCTTTGTCGGTCAACATTTTAATCCCGCAAACCCGCTATCTCATAAAACCACCGCGACAGAAATTCTTGAAGATTTTGGAGTCGATCTTGGCGCGGTTATTTGTACAACCGGAACTGGCGGCACGGTGAGCGGAATCTCGCCAATTCTGCGTTCGGCGATTCCAGATATTCAGATTATCGTGACAGAGCCTGATGAATCCCCAATGCTCTCCCAGGGGATCGGACGGAAACACCGCATCATGGGAACCACGCCCAGTTTTATTCCGGACACGCTTGATCAAAATGCGTACGATTCGATCATTCCAGTTAATGCGGATGATGCAATCGGCATCACTCGCAGACTCGCCGAGGAAGAAGGTATTTTTTGTGGCATATCTTGTGGGGCGGCCATCGTGGGGATGCTCGAATATGCAAAACAGAAAGAAGCAAAAGATAAGCAACTTCTCGCCATTCTTGCAGATACAGGCGAGCGTTATTTAAGCACTGAACTCTGGACTGGCACATGACTTATATCGTTCACGTTACCGCTGTCGTTGAGGGAGATCTTGAGCGTATCGAGCAATTGATCAATGAATATCGATATGCTTGTCTTGAGAATCAGCCTGGAATGAAGCAGTTTTTTGTTTCTCGTGTAACTGATAACCCCAACGTATTTCTCTACACACAAATTTTCATTAGCGCGGATGCCCATCAAGCCCATATTGAAGGCAATGATCCGAAAAATTTTTTTGCGCAAATGGAAGAAGAAGGCTTCCAGTTTCAGGGGCGGTGGGTGGCTGGAAAAGAAATCGACTCCGCACCTGAGGGTCAGTGGTTGAATTAAAGCTGAGTCCGCTCACAGCTATATTACCTACTGGCGAACAATACCCGGCGCACTTTTTCTCAACACATATTTTTGCACTTTTCCCGTCGCTGTTTTCGGCAAATCTTCAACAAAACTGATCATCTGTGGCGTCTTGAAGTGCGCAAGCCGGTCACGCACATGAAATTTTAGACTCTCCTCGGTCGCCTCAATACCCTCCTTGAGCACCACGAAAGCATGCGGACTTTCGCCCCATTTCTCGTGCGGCATTCCCACCACTGCCACTTCTTGTACGGCAGGGTGAGTCAGCAAACACCCCTCAAGCTCAACCGAAGAAATATTTTCCCCGCCACTGATGATCACGTCCTTAAAGCGATCCCGTATCTCAATATATCCATCGGGATGCACAACTGCCGCGTCACCCGAAAAAAACCAGCCGTCACGAATCGCTGCTTCAGTCGCATTTATGTCATTGTAGTAACCCGCCATCACCACATTTCCTCTAACTGTAATCTCCCCTAAAGTCTTGCCATCCGCAGAAACTTCATCGCCATTCTCATCGACTACTCGAACTTCACCCGAACTGACCAGTTCAACACCTTGTCGGGCTTTTACTTTTGAGCGCTCCTCGATCGAGAGTTTGGCGTGCGCGTCGCGAGGCTCACATACGGTTATTAAGGGGGCAGTTTCTGTTAATCCATAAACGTGGGTTAATTCCCATCCGAGATCCTTTTCAACCAACTCAATAGTCGCAGCGGCCGGTGGTGCGCCAGCGGTAAAAAGACGGACACCTCGCGGAGCGGTTCTGCGAATCTCTTCCGGCGCGTTCGCGATCCCAATAAGCACCGTTGGCGCCGCACAAAACATGGTTATTTCTTCCCTGATAATGAGATCATAAATGACAGCAGGCTCAACTTTGCGAAGACAAACATGGGTCATTCCTCGAGCTGTGTTTATCCAGGTAAACGTCCAGCCGTTCGCATGAAACATTGGAAGTGTCCACAGGTAACGGTCTTGCGGCGTGAGGTGATGATGCGCCAGGGTTCCCATGATATTGATATAGGCATTACGGTGCGTAATCATCACGCCTTTAGGTCGGGCCGTGGTTCCACTGGTGTAGTTGATCGTAATCAGATCCAGTTCATCAATCTCTACAGGCTCAAATGAGGCGTCATGTTGATGAATCTGCGCCTCGTAGTCTATCCAGTCTGGCAGCGCGTCTTCGAGACCTATAAATGCCTCGACTGTTTTTATTTGACCGCGAATACTATCTATTGCGTCATAAAAATCAGGATGCACACAAAGCACTTTTGCACCGCAGTGATTGAGGATGTACTCAAATTCATCCGACTTAAGGCGATAATTGATCGGCACAAGAACGGCTCCAATCTGAGGCACCGCGTAGTAAGCCTCAAGATGGGAATGCGTGTTGGGCGCAATGTATGCAACCCGATCTCCTTTCTGAACCCCCATACCTTGCAACGCTTTTGACCATCGATCGCACCGCTCAAAGAATTGCCCGTAGGTCAATCTAAGCTCCCCATCCACGACTGCCTCAGATTCTGAGTAAAGTCTTCTTGCCCGTCGCGCAAATTCCATGGGCGTTAGCGATATTTCCATATTCTCTCTCTTGAAAAACAGGTGATTTTTGATATAGTTTTTTGAACCAATGTGTCTAGGAGACTAACGATGCGCATTCTGATTGCGAGCTTTTTTATTATCTCATCATTAACTTTAACGGGAGTTTCTGCTCATCAATGGGATGTATCAGTTCCCAAACTCCAGGAGCGAATGACTCTTGCAACGACTAACGCTTGTCAAAACTGTGACCTCTCCAATACAGAGCTTAGCTATAAACGTTTAGAGCGTGCCGACTTATCTGGCGCTAACCTGCAGGATGTTAACTTCATGAGGACTAATCTGAGACAAGCCGATCTTCGATATAGCAACCTCTCCCAAGCGAACTTTATCTGGGCAAATCTATCGGGCGCAGACTTGCGCGGTGCAACGCTCCTCGACGCGGTCATCTCCGAATCCCGCAATCTGGATGAAGCCATTTTTTGTGAGACCACCATGCCCGACGGCAGCCTCAATAACGCCAATTGCTAGACAAAAAAACGAGTCAAGCGATCAATCACCTCATCTGGCCGCTCCTCCGGAAGAAAATGGCCGCAATTTAGCGCCTCACCAGACACGGTTACGGCATATTCTTTCCAAACCGGAAGCACATCAAAATTCTTTTGAATAAACCCCTGATCACCCCATAACGCCAGCAACGGACACTTAATTTTTTCGCCCTGGTCAACTCGATCATGATCAAGGTCAATGCCTGCGGCCGCGCGATAATCTTCGCAGGTTGCGTGAATTGTGCGCGGATCACTAAAGCATCGCACATATTCGCTGATCGCTTGCGGATCGAATATCGCCTCTGCTCCGCTCCATTGCCCTAGTTTCATTCGTAGATAATATTCTGGATTTGCGCCGATCATTCTCTCCGGTAGATCTTCCCCCTGAATCAAAAAAAACCAGTGGTAATAGCCGGTCGCAAAATTCTGGTCTGTATGATCGAACATATAAACCGTCGGCACAATGTCCATAACGCAGATCTTTTTGATGCTATCCGGGTGATCCAGAGAAAGTCGATGTGCGACTCGCCCGCCCCGGTCATGGCCGGCAACAAAAAATTCGTTAAACCCCAAATTCTGCATGACTTCAATAATATCCTGGGCCATCGCGCGCTTTGAATACTTTTCATGACTCAAACCGCCATCTGGCTTACTACTGTCCCCGTACCCGCGGAGATCTGGACAGACTACAAAAAAATTTCTGGCCAGTTGATTAGCGACCCGATGCCACATGACGCCCGTCTGGGGATAGCCGTGAAGCAAAACAAGTGGCTCCCCCACTCCTGCAGAACGAACCAAAATGTCTGCACCTGATGTTTTTATAAATTGTCGCGTGAAGGTATCGAGCATTTTTCTTTGGACAATCACTCCAAGCCAGTTAATTATTCGCAAAAAATCCCTTTTCGTTGCGATTCATGAATTTGGGAAATCTCGCGATGGGGTCACTCAATACGAATTCAAGGTGGCAGTTGACGCTTCCGGTCCAAACTGGCGCTCGCCGCCGAAAAGCGTCTTCCTATTGATCAGAATTGTTATTTATTGGGGATGCTTTTTAAAAAAGGCACTATAAATACTGCTGAGAATTGTCAAAAAAGCTGCAGCGATTAGCACGGAGGCGACCGGCCGATCCAGAAAACCTAGCCATTCGAAATGCAGCATCTGCATCGCTTGGGCAAAAGTTTGTTCGCCAATTTTACCAAGAATTAGTCCAAGGACGATCCCCGCAAGTGAATATCCTGACCGGCGGAGAAAAAATCCTGCCGCGCCTGCAATAAACATGACTAATACATCGATCACAAGGCCACGAACCGCATATGCGCCTACCGTCGCAAGCAAAAGAATTAAAGGTGCGAGGAATTGAAAAGGAATACGAAGCAGATTGATAATGGTTTTCGTTTCAAGATATCCAACGAGCAGAATCGATAAATTAGCAAAGAACATTGCTGAAAATACGACCCAAACCAAATCTGGACTATTCAGAAAAACTAAAGGCCCAGGCTCCATATCATGCATTTGAAACACACCCACCATCATTGCGGTAAGCGCACCGCCTGGAAGACCCAGCGCCAATAATGGAATCATCGCTGCCCCGGTTGCAGCATTGTTTGCAGTCTCTGATGAGATCACGCCCTCAAGCTTACCTTTGCCGAATTGACTCTTATCCTTTGACCACCGGACAGCTTCGTTATATCCCATAAAGGCCGCAAGCGTAGCGCCGATCCCCGGCAACACGCCGCAGAAGAATCCAATGACAATCGAACGAATAACAGCGACTTTGTGGGCGAGCAGTTCTGCGACACTCGGAAAATCAACACTGATTTTTGGTGCTTTAAAGGATCCCGTTGCCTTTTTTTCGGCTTGAATAAAGATTTCTGAAACCGCGAAGAATCCAAGAATTGTCGGAATAAAGTGAATGCCTGCGAGCAAATAGGGCATGTTGAAATCATAACGCTCAATCCCCCCAACGGGATCCATACCGACAACCGCGATCAGCAGTCCAACCAAAATCGAAAGCCAACCTTTCCAAAGAGTCTTAGCACCCACGGTTGCCGCGACCGCGAGACCAAAAAACACCAGTGCGAAAATCTCGGGCGGGCCAAACGCGGAAATTGCCCAATTAGCAATCGGTGCGGTGGCCAGCATCATTATCACTGCTGCAACAGTGCCACCGATAGCAGAACACATCACCGCGGCGCCAACGGCTCTGCCCGCCTCGCCATTTTTGGTCATCGGATAGCCATCGAAGGCGGTTGGCGCGTTTTCAGGCGCCCCCGGGATATTAAACAAAATAGCGGTTATGGCTCCGCCATAAACCCCGGTACAGTAAATAACAGAGAACAGCATAATCCCATGCTCAGCGGATAAATGAGCGGTAAACGGTAGCAAAATTGCGGCAAGCGTAAGCATGCTTACACCAGGAATGGCGCCAAAGAGCATGCCCCCAACCACACCGCCGAAGAAGATTAAAATCCCCATCGGATCACTAAACAACGTGATCGTGCCATTGATGAAATTTGCGTAAGCGTCCATGACTGTCCCGTGTCCCGCCTTACTGAAGCAGAATAATCAGTTGATTGCTAAATTCATAAAAGGGGCTCAAGTTTCCAGTTGGCAATCCAACGTAAAGCAGGCTGACGAACATCAATAACAAGACTCCCATAATAAGAGCGATGGTTAAAGCAATCCATTGCAAGCGTCTCTCCCCCATTAACAGGGTCACTCCGATTATAAAAAGAGGCGCCATCGCATAAAAACCCATATCTTCGAGTAGCGCGGCAAAAAAGATTGGCAAGGCAAGAATGGCCCCAACATGATTACCCCGCATAAAAACCAGATAGACAACAAACAAAATCGGGGCAGTAACACCCTTAACGAGATGAACCCCCTGCTTATCCAGCGTCGTCAATAACCCAACAAAGTCCGGCGCGCGCATATATAAAAATGGAATCGCTAATAGCAGAAACGTAGATGCGTACCATGATACCGAGGAGTGCCCCGCCTTCCGAGCGGCCTCTTGCGCGCCATCATCGGTTGGTGGGATCCTCTAGAGTCGACCTGCA